>Ga0213866_10001845_pt1 | contig 15492 bp, 9 predicted proteins | sample PICome_11_FD_160079 | JGI IMG/M metagenome (GOLD analysis project Ga0213866, IMG submission 160079) | Coastal seawater microbial communities near Pivers Island, North Carolina, United States - PICO284 | ecosystem: Environmental > Aquatic > Marine > Coastal | place: USA: North Carolina...
TAGCAGAAACACTTTTTGTAGCATCATAAACTGATCCTGCTGGTGTTAGGTTATATTCAACTCGCTCTTGACGGTTGATTGTCAATAAAAGACTAAGTTCTTTACTGCGGTCTTCATAAGCTTTTTTCACAAAGTCTAAAGCTTTACCATCTGAACGAGTACCTTTGATCAGTTTGATTCGATTTTTACTTGTGAATTGAAAATAATCTGAATGTTCTACAGGCTTGTCTTTTGTAAGTGGGTGATAAACATTTACAAGAACTTCTTCACTTTGACTGATTTTGTAATATTCAACCCAAACTGCTGGTCTTGTAATACCATCATCATCAACCCAAGTACCATTATTATTTTCCGCACGAACTTCTTTGAGATAATCTGAGTATTGTTTACCATCAACTTTTGAACCATCTGATTTTAATAATTGGTTATATACCCAGAAGCTACCTGTTCTATTATTCGCTGTATCTAAACCCTCTGTGAAAAAATCTCCACCGGAATAAATTTCTCTGTCATTATTATCTTTAAATCCACTACGTTTTGGTACTTCAATAACTTCTCCAGTGGAAGGCCTTCGTATATACAAACATGGTTGATATAGTTGATGTAGATCCCAATAGTCATTATCATTGTGAGATAAACCGTCAAGCTCACTTGGCCATCCATGCGTAAATTGTACGATACTTATTTCTGGATCTGAAGAGTTTTGAAATTGATAATGTTCTTCTGGACGGAAATGATTCATACTGTCGATTTCTGCTACAAGCCGATTTGGTCCATCAGATAGTTTAACTTTTAAAGTAGCATAATAACCTTTACGAAGACCAATATAGCGATGCTCAGGATTTCTTAGATTCGCCTCAACAACACCGTTAATACGATTACCAGGCTGTTTAACAAATTCAATTTCATCGTGAGAAGCAATTACAGCCTCACTTGTGGCAGAAAGAAGTCGATCAGCTACTACATCAATTTCATTATGTAGAGTAGTTGGTCCTTGAGCAACATTAATTTTTAAGTTAATATCATATTCAGGTTCAATAGTTGTTTTCATGTTGAGAACATCAACAATGACTCCTGGTAAATCATCATTGAATGTAAGTTGTCTTGGGTGTGTACTTACAAATTTATCTGTTGTGAAATAAACTTCGGTGTTTTCTTCAAAGGGAGCGAGAGGTGCGCTAAACTTAATTTGACCATTCTCATCTGAAATCTTTTGTGTTCCAAAATGAATTGAACTTCCACTAATATAAAGGTCTCGGAATCTTTTTGAAGGTGAACCCAAATCATAAACAACATCATTATCTGGAATTAAAGATCCTGTAATTATATTATCTGTTGCTACTTGTTTGATTTCAAAAGCGAAATTTGTTCCTGTGCTATAGTCAGTAGCAGCATCACCAACCAACATAATTGTTGTATAACCAGTAATTCGAAACCCTGAAATACCTGGATCTGTTTTTTGATGATCTGGTATTGGACCATAAGTTACAACCTCACCAGTAGGTTTTGTAATTTTTACTTGTGCTTCAATACCAGGTTGAAATCCAGGGTAATTATCAATGAAGTTTGTGGCTGCATCGTCAGCATCCGTGAAAAGAGATGTGTCCAAACCGGGTAGATGTTCTTTACTCACACCTGCTACATCTGATGTTTCGTATGAACCTAAAGGATCAAAATGCCAATTTCCATTTGCTGTTCCGATTGGAGTTTCTGAATACGAGAACAAGTTAATATCACTTGTATCAACAACAACATCACTTTCTTCTAATACTTCTTCTGGAACTTCAGGTTCTGCTGGAACAAATTCTTTTGTAATTGTAAGAACAACTTGAGAGGCATTTGCTATTTCTTCTGCAACACCATCAACTAAAGGTTCACGGTTATAAACTGTCAATGTACCATACGAACCAAAAGACATTAAATCTTCATCAAATTTATTTGTATCTTTTGGTGGATTGCTACTATAATCACGGTCACTTTTAAGTGTAGTGAATGTTTTTGATTCACCATTTGCTGTAACATAACTGAGTGTGAACTTTACGCCTTCCAAAGGTTGTACAGGATTTCTTGTGTTGATATCTAATCCCGGGAAAGAACGCTCTGTCATATCACTAAAAGGATTGACTACATCAGGTAAAGTTCCTACAGCAGTCACTGAGACACTATTCGCATAAACACCATTACCCATGAGATGTGGATTGGTTATACAATCATAAACACCTAAGACATTCTTTTGCTCAATACCATTTGGCCCAGATGAAATTACTAGGTTACCAAGATGTAATGAATTATTTGAAAGGTATAGATCACGGAAGCGATGTGTTGAAGAACCTAAATCCCAAGTAACATTTGCGTCAGGGACTAAGTGACCTGTTACACGACCATCAACTTCATGAGTGACAGGCACCCATTTACTTCCATTATACTGAAGATATTGGTCAACTGCTATTCCTGTTGTGTCAACATCAGCTAGTGAATCTAAGTCCATGGAGCTGGCATCAAAGGTAATGTTTGTTCCGTCACTACCTAACGCATTATAAATCTCATCAAAGTTGTCATTGATTTTTTTACCACCTAACCGTAAGGTATCACCAGTATTATCGTTAGCGGCTACTCCGAGACCTAATGTTTGTTTTGGCATGTCTTGTCTATAAGAATGATGTTAAAAATTATCCAAGAGCAATAGCTAAGGCAGTTGCGTCTTGTGATGCTGTTCCTGTTAATTTATTTGATAGAGAACTTAAATCAACTGTTATTTGATTACCTGTTACTGTTTCAAGAGTCAATTTATTTGTGTTTACATCAAAAGAAGCTTGGTCAATAAAAATGTCTTGAGTATCAGTAATTCCTTTAATTTGAGTTTCATTCGGTATTTCAATGACACCATTGTTTGCTTTGAAAACTGTGATACCTGCTAAGTTAAGAACACCTCCAGCCACAATTACTCTCTATAAAAATGTTATATGGTAAATTTGATATCTTCAGCATCTATATCGATATCAGCCAAACGAGTTCCATCAGCAGCAATATTTGCCGCTACAATATTTTTTATATTGTATAGAATAACCATTAATTGATTATCATCTGGATCAACTTCAACCGCAACGTAAGGAGTTAAACCATCAACACTTCGAAGTGAATTTATACGAAGTTCTTTTATTCTTTGAATGGGCATTCCGCCCAAGTTATAAATCTGTGGCATTATGTAGTTACGATGTTATTTGCAGAAATTTGTTTACCACCTTTTGTAAAAATATCACGAACATTATGAAGAGTAACACTTTGGTCGCTATTTACCGTCATGATATCAATTGTGGCGCTTTGATCTTTAATGACATCAACACGAAGTTCTGAAATTGTTGATGTTGGTTTTCCATCAAGATTGAAAATCTGTGGCATTATTCCTCTAAAATATATTTTTCTAAATTTACTACACTTATATCAAATTGTTGTATTGTACCATCAATGAAGAAAAAAGAATTGTTTTTATTTTTGGTTATGTTAAAATTATTCAATGTTTTAATATTTACACCTATATTTTTTTCAACAAAGGCTAAACGATTCTTTTCGATAAACTCAACAAAATGATTATAATCTTGAGTTGTTTGTTCAATTTTTGTAGATAGTCCACTCAAAAAAAATATCTCTAAATGATCATTTTCATAAGTAAAATATCTCACATTGTTCATATTATAATATTGATCACTGATCTTTACAAACATAATTTATTTTATCATGGAGTTGTATCTGGATAATTAATTGCATCGGCATCTACTTGCCACACACCCATTCCATATTTAATATACCATGTGCGATAATAACTTTCCCATTCAAGGTGAATTACAGTGGGAACATTTTCTTGTATATTATAAACAACACCTCCACCATCTTTACTTGGATCATCAAATTTTCCTTCATAATTCATGAAGTTGTTTTCATCAGCATTGATGAAAACATTTGCTGTTTCAGTCCCACATACTACTTTTACTTCCATATGTTGATCTGGTGAATACTCCCCACCCATCTCCGGAAGATTAATGTACAAACTATCACAGGTAGTATTCGCATAGAGATTAAGACCTCCACGATTCGCAATCATATCATGTGTTACTGTGAATGTGAAATCATTATCTTCAAGTTTTTTGAATACATCATCATTTGTAGTATAATCAACAGTTGGTTCCCCGTAGTTTGAACGAATAAGTGTATCAATAGCTCCAATCTTAGCATCAATTCGATCAAAATAAGTTCCATCATCAATTGCTGCAGTATTTGGTACAAGACTATCATTTTCAAGAATGAGAGTTGTTCCGCTATGAGAATGGAAACCTCTTCCACGAATATTCAAAACACGAACAACAGCACCGTTATCCAAACCTTCACTAAATCTTAAAATCTTATATTCGTTTCCATAATAAATTTTTGACAATGTACCATCAGGTTGAGCTTCTGTTCTAAATCCGGCTGGTGTTGTAAGAATATCGTAATTTAATGTTGATTGAACAACACCATCGATTGTTACCATTAAGCCGAATTTATCATATACTTCATTTTCAAGATAAAAATACTTTTGTTGGTTTGATGAAACAAAAATTTCTTCAAGAGCAGTACTTGAAGAAAGGTTTGTTGATGTTGTTGTGCGAATTGTAATGATTGTTTCTTCTGGAGGAGCTTCGTAAAATTTAAGAGTTGTTCCAGAACTTGAATTCAAAAAGATGTATGAATCAAAAGCATCTTGAATTACACCACCAACACTTACAAGAGCATTATATGTTGAAATTGCTACTGAAACTTGAAATTCTGTTGTGAGCCCATCTCCTTCAAATTTTTCAATATGATTCCAATTACCAATTTTTAAACTATCTACATATTGCTTATTTGCGACATCATGTGCATGAATAGGAAGAGAAACATTTTTAATTTTACCGAAGTTTAGGTCAATACCTTTGTCTTCTCCCATGATATCATCAATAATAGCTTTACCAAAAGTAAATTGACCTTTATCGTTTGCAAAAAATGAAGTCTCATAAACTGTAAAAGGAGTACCGTTAGGAACTGAAAAGCCAGGAGTAACGACCACACTTCTTCTATCTGTAAACTGAGTAATTACTTTAGTTTGTCCGTTATCAAAAACAATAAGTCTTCCTACAAAATCTTCTTCAAAAAAATCAACACCAACGTCTGCTGAAGATAAACTATCTGAGGCAAGTGTGCTAGAGTATTGAGTCAATGTAGCATCAAGAGCAGGTTTACCTACACGAATAAAAAGATCATTCTTTGATATCGTATTATTATTAAAAGCCATTTTTTTCCTTTGTCAGCGGAATTAAAGTTTCAATATTATTTAGAAATTTTGCTTTCGAGTAACTCTATTTTCTTTTGTTGCTCTTGAAGTGCCGAAACTAAAACGGGAATAATTTCAGTATATCGTATACCTTTGTTTTCATTATAGGGAGCTACAATATCTGGTAAAACTTTTTCCATATCTTCAGCAATAAATCCAATTTCTTTATGATTTGTTTTTCTATTTTTACGAGTATAAGAAACTGGTTTCATTTTCATAATCGTATCCATACTATTTTCGAGAGAATTAACATTTTCTTTTAAAATTAAAGAAGATGAAGTAATAGGTGTAGTACCTAAGTAAAGATTACTATCTGCCGTAACAACATCCGCTGTTATCACACCATCAAAAAATCCTCCACCCGATGCTCCATCTAAAGTAATTGTTGTTGTTGAAGCAGAATCTTGAATATAAACAATTTTACAAATTGCTTGATTGTCTAAGTTCAAGTCTCCACCAGTAAAGTATTTACCTGCAACTGTTCCCGATGAAGAATCTGCGGTAACATTAAAAGAAGTTAAGTCATTTGAACCAAGGTCAAGGTTTGAAAATATCGAAGAACCAGCTGTATCTAAAACTGCTCCCGGACATTCTATCCTTCCATTATATGATAATTTAGTACTGTCAGCTTTAAATTCTTTTCCTCCGCTAAGTTTAGCTTCAAATCCTGGAACTAAGTATAATACAGAACTTGTTGAATAGAAGTTAAATTTATCCAGACTATCATCAGGATCAGTATATGGTTTTGCTTCTAACCAAGGCATAGTCCCAGTTCTGTCACCAATAACTGTATTTGCTAGTGATGTTGAGTTAACATTGATTAAAGAAGTAAACTCTACATCTCCTCCTTTACCAACATTTTGATCTAAAACAGTATCAAATGAACATGTAAATGTATTTGAGAATTGAAGACCAATCCCTTCATCAACTGTTATAAATCCTTTATTCTTTAAAAAAGCACCCTCGGCATCAAATAAAATAAAACTATTTGCATCAAGTGTTAAGTTTGCTGAGCCACCACCAAAACTAAGTTTATGAGACTGTAAACTCATGTCTTGACTTTCATCAAATTGTAAAGCTAATGTTTTTGCTCCACGAACAAAATTATATCCTAATTTTTTTGAACTAGCATCAAGTTCTGTACCAATTACATCAACGTAAGAAGATGACATTTTCCATCTAAATGATTCTCCTGTAATTGGTTTTTCCGAAACAAAACCATCAGGTGAAAATGTTGATGTTACGATTGAACCTAAACCATCACTATCAACTTCAATACGAATAAGTTTATCTTGAGTTACAACTTTATTATTAGCATAACCAATTACTTGAATATCAGTAGCTAAGATTTGAACTGATTGAATTAAATCTTTTACATAAATTTTAGCAAGAGATTTACCACTACCTGATAATTGATTTGTTGTAATTAACATCTCATCATCATTTCTTACTAAAGAACCTGTAAGAATATCTTGCTCTTCAATTATTTTATATGAATCTTCTTTATTCATACTAATAGTGGGAATTACTTGACCGCTCACTGTTCGAACATCAGAAACATATACTAAATTACCAACGGCTGGGTTTGATATATCAATACCATTCACATCTTCAATTTGAACACCAGCAGCATCAAAACTATCCCATTCTAAGTCTACTTGACCCGGACTTACTGCAGGTGTAGCTTTCATAAAGAATTTGCGAGATGGATTTGCAGAATCATATAAAGGTACAGCATTAACAGGAAGTTTATATGAAGTTGATGCAATAGAATCGGCTGTATCAACAACAAGTCCAGTTGAACCTGTTGCTTTAAACTTACTCACACCTTCAAGTTCTGTATCACCTTTGATTGTAAGGTTACCTTTTCCAAGAATGTTTCCGCCAAATTCCGATAAAGTCGTGTTAAAATTTGAAATTACAGAATCAGCATATGATAAAATTTTACTACCTGACATTTTATTTCCTAATTATTGAGATTTTGTTTTACGAACTCTTTTCTTTGGAAGTTGTGATTTTAGTTCATCGATTTGTTCCTGTTGTTGCTTAACTGCTTCAATAAGCAATGCTACAACTTTACTATATTTAACACCCTGAGGTTTACCATCAGAGGAAGAAACTAAATTAGGTGTAATTTTATGAACATCTTCAGCAATCAAACCATATTCTGTTGCTTGTTGAGAATAATCTTTTTTCCAACTAAACTGAACGCCATTCAATTGTTTTACTTTATCAATAGCTGACTCAATTGGACTGATATTTTCTTTCAGGGCAAGTGCTGAAGTTTCAGTTATTGTTTGTGTAAAAATATCTCCTTGAACGCCCAAACCTCCTGCGACAGTTAACGCACCAGAATATATATCTTTTGAAGGTGTTGTTCCACTTACTGTAACTGTTTGAGAAATAAGTGATGGTAGACCAGTAGAAATTACTTCAGTTCTTGAAATAGCATCAATCTCAGTTACACCAAGTCTTTGAGAAGGTCTATAAACAACTGTAATAATTTGACCATTTAATCTTAAACTATTAAAATCTAATACATTGGTAACATTAGGAGCTAGACTTTGAGCGTAAGTTACTGAATCAGATGTAGTACAACCGAGTGCGGGAAGAGTGTTAAGTAAAGTATAATCAGATTTTTGAATACGAAGACCATTGATGTAAACATCCAAGTCTTGTTTATCCCATGCTTCTAGACAATCAGTAAACGCATAATGGTTACCTTGAGAAGGCCCAGCTGTTTGTGTAAGTTCTGTTGCAACAGAACTTATGTTACGCCAAGCAGATTCAAGGTCATCCCACATTTCAATTGCGTTAAAATATTTTTGACCTGAAGCACCAGGAATTGCAGCTCCACTCGCATCATATAATTGAACTTTAAAAGCGTCTTTAGTGTAACGTAACATTCCATCTTCAGCAACTGTTGGTCGTTCTGCTGTTGTTCCAAATGGAATTTTTAAATAACCAGTTGCGTCTAAACGAATACCATCTGGATTTACTTGAATTTTAGATTTACTAGTAACTTGATTTGTGCCACCATAATCTCTTGTTCCGTCAACATTAATTTCAAACTGAGCGGGGACATTCCAATTTGAAACAATATTTGCTGTTCCTGTATTTGCTGTTCCTGCTTCATTAATTGTTGTTGAATTAATAAAGAAAGCATTCGCAGCCATTTTTGAAACATGATTACCACTTGCAATAAATTCTAGAATATTGGCATCATCATGTGCTTTAATTTCAGTATCTTGATCCAAATCAATTACACCACCAAGACCTCTCCATGTACCATTTGTAAATCCTTCAAAGAGTCGAATGCCGGGGTTATAACGAATAAGACCGTCAGAACCACCACCAGCAAGAGCATCTGCTGGTAGAAGAAGACCATTTTTAGTTCCTCTAAAGTCAGCAATACTTCCATCCAAAGTCATTACAGGATTGTGATTCTTTGTAACTTTGAATGCTCTTGGATTTTCAAAGGTGGCTTCTTTTGTATCAGTAGTTAATTCAAATGCGCTAAGACTTCGATCTTTTGCTGGAACAACTTCAATTCTACCGACATGATTACCAGCTACTGAAACCGATTGATAACTGTACACATCTGTTGCAAGTGGTGTAAAGATAACGTTTGCACTTGAGGCCGCCGTATACGCTGCCGCAAAAGTTGTGTAATCTTTATAAATTTTACCACCAATTTCATATGTAACACCATCCCTATAATCTAACGGGGTGGCGGGAGTTGTATTGGAAGCTATCCAAAATGCTTCAGTCATACCATTCGTAAGCTTGAGAGTAGAACCAGCATCCATTTTAAAGACATCAGACTCTACACCAGCAAATTTTAAAGTTGTGGCTGTACTTGGAGTAAGTTCTTTTTCAAAATAAAGACCCATTGGATATGTTGTTTCAATCTCACCACCCATACCCGTATTATTCGCACTTACTTGAATCTCACCACCAAAATCATTACCTAGGGTTGTGTGATTATTTGCTGTGTTCCAGTAATAAAAGTTAAATGTATCTGCAAAAGTAAGGTCGTTAGGATTGAAAATTAAATTTGCTTTTGAACCAGCAGTTAATGCTGCTGTACTTACTGCTGATGCATAGTTAGTTTTGTCAATATAAGTGAGTACTGTATCCGCACTAGCATCATAAACTTCATATGTAACAGCACCAGCCATTGGATGAGTACCAATCAATACATTTTCATCATTCGCACGATATTCAGTATGTCCAGGAACTGTATTCAACCAATCAAACGGTTTTGTTGAAATGTAAACAGGGCTTTTGTCAGCACTGGTAAACAGATCAACTGAAATCTTAATTGTATCACCAAGAACTACTTTATAATCATAATTTGGTAGGTTATTTCTCGTAATATCTGCTGACCCATCAATGATAATATCTGAAGTAAACCGCCCTGATGATGTAGTATGAGTTTGACCCTCATAGGAAACAGCAGGAATAGAACCAGCCCAGAGATAATAAGTTGTTTCTTGATCTGGTTTAAAAGTAATTTTTACTGTATCACCACTATCTCTTCGAGTGTTTAGGAAAGCATCTTTATAATCTTCATATGTCTTATAGAAAATTGAACCAATTTGATAAGTGATTACTGAATTTGCTGTACTGTCAAACTTACCAGAATTTGGTTGAAGAACAGTTACTTCTCTTCCAGAACCAGTGGATGTGCCGATTGCAAAAGGTACCGCATTTGAGATTGGTTCTGTAGCATCAAAATCATACTCAATTATAAGAGCATCTTTTGTATTGATATTGACATTTCGTACTTCTTCATCATTAGGAGATAGTAATTCTGTATTGTAGAAATGTTTTTCTGAAAGTGTAGAAAGACCTGGATTACTTCCAGAATCTGAAGGTCTATCAAAGTAGAAATTTCTTCTTTTGCCGGCAATATGGAGGTTTAATTTTAATACATTATTATCAGTACCGGATACATCATAAGGGAAACGATTACCACTATTGACAAGACGGAAATGAGCATTTGTCTTAAAGATATCAAAACCACCATCTTCTGCTGTGAATGTTGATCCACCCTTGTTCAAAACAATATTATTATCAGTGACAGTCAATGTTTGTGTATTGAATTCTGTTGAGTCTCCAAGAACTGATAAGTCACCTGTGATTTCTACATCTTGCTTGAATGTTGTTTTATCTTTTAGAACTTCAATTACTTGAGTGCCATCAAGTGTAAAAGAAACATTTGAAACCGGTGCGCTTGGTGCTCCATTTACTTCAACAAATTCTGTGGCAGTCGCATGACCCTGAGCATTTTTAATAATATTCTTTGCTTCAGCTTTGATTGCTGCATATGTTGCGTTAGCAGTGAAAATAACATTATCTTTCTCATACCCTACATTTGTAAAGTCATCAGCAATAGTATCGATACGAATTGAAGATGTTGACATATCAAGAAAAAAGCTATTTGCTTGAATGTCTTTAATTTGTAAGCTTCCAGTGTTATCGTAACGAACTAACTTATTAGGACCCCGATTTGCTGTAGAAGCATTAATATCATCAATCAGTTTGTTTGTGGTATCAAGCCAGTTACCAAAAGTTTGACCGGTTACGATTCTTTTAATAAGTGCCATTCGTCTTTCCTAAATTATTTGGATATTAAATGAGATAAAATCTTTTTCACTTCTTCGAGTTCATGCCGAAGAGAATAAATTTCATTCTCTTGATTTTGCAGTATATTTTTTAGTTTATTTCTTTGACAAATATTAAGTCTATGATTATTTATGTCTTCTTTATTTGTCGCAACAATTGCTTGTGTCAGCCGGTCTCTTTTATAATGGTCAGAATACACTTGATAAATCCACTGAAGTTGTGATCGGAGTCGCATTATAAGTTCCAATGGCATCAACAAGAATTAATTTATAATTCCTTACGCTATTATCAAGGGCGTCATATTCAAATATCTTTAAATATCTTTTATTTTGTATTATATTTATATTAACTAAATTGTCTGGATAGGCAGTATCTTCTAAACTCAATTCTTTAACACCAACACCATCATCAAAGACATTTGCTTCTACCCAAACTTTTTTCTTACCATCTTCAATCAGTGAACGCTTGATTCCAATTGTGCCATAAGGAGGAGCAACCGCAGGTTCACTCACAAAATTAATCTTTCGAAATCGCTTTTCACCTTCCTTTGTTTTTATCCAAACATAAAGTTCATGCTCACCGGCTATGAGGGCAGAAACATCTAAGTTGAAATTAAACAAGTATTCATTAATCGAATTTGTAGTGATTACAGGTGATGCCCAGGTTGTCGGTTCAGAAGAATCATCAACTAGGTAACCATATTGAAATCCAGAAACATCAGTATTATCAATATCAAAACGAGCATCAACATTGTTTACAGAACCAATTAGATATGGATCTGAATCAATTTCGAATGTTTTAAATTCAACATCATTTACACGAAGAGAAATACGATAGTTTGGTGAAATCAAACCGTTTTCATCTCTCAATCTCAAATACATAATTTTTGAACCATCAATATCATCAGCAGGAATTTTAAAATCTATATCAATTGATCCACTTTTTGTAAGAGGAATTGATTTGAAATTATCTGGATCTTTAGTAAAGCCAATCGCATATGCTTCAATCGGCACTCGAGTATCTGGTGGTGCCGCAGTCATAAACGACCAACTTTGCGGAGCTAAGGCATTTCCTGCTGAGTCTGTAACACCAGTAGGTACCGCAACATTAATTATTGATGTTCCCGGAAGAGGATTTGTCGGTGTGATTGTAACTGTTTTTGAAGAATATACGACATGTGCTGGCTGAGAAATCCAATTACCTGCTTGATTCACACTGCTATACGTTACGTTTTGCCCAACCGGTAGTGTAACTTCTTCACTAAAAGTAACTGTAATTGAAGCATTTACGCTTACGTTGGTAGCAGCATTTGCTGGTGTTTTTGATACAATAGTAGGTGCTGAGGTGTCAGCTTCGGTTTTCCACAGAATTCCGAACTTTGCCGCAGGATCGTTACTACTCCACGAACTATCTTCCTGGTCACCTGCTATATTATCAATTTCATTTGGACGCCTAAACAGATTATATACATGACCTTCTTTTAGTTGACCAGGATCAACTTGAAAGTAAACACAATGGTGAGAAAGAGTAGAATCAAAAGGAGTTACTACACCACCAGTCTCATTCGAAAGTGTATCAGAAGTAACCTTTGTTGTTCCACGTAAACTATATACACCATCTTGAGTGAGATAGGGATATGGTACATTCAAATAACCAGATAAGCCACCAACAAAGCCGCCATCTACTATGGGTTTATTGATCTCTGTAACATCAAGTAAACCAAGCACTACGGACCCACCCTCTTCTCGTAATTGTATTCTACTTTTGTTTGATGGAGCATGATTATCAAGAGCTTGATCGTACTCTAAGTAAAAGCAAGGAGAGTGAGTATTATCTACTGGAACTTGATAAGAAGGAGTAGTAATGTCAACATTTTGTGGTAGACTTTTTGTTTTACCTGATAATGATGTGTCACTTGGATAAGCAACGTGAAACCCTTTAAGAACTGGAGGTGCCGAAGCTGTCTCCATTTGTAGACGCAATTCTGTGTGACTTGGACCTGCTGACGTTCTAGCACTTAGAGATACCCCAGCACCTGCGTGCCGAGTCATCATTGTTCCTCCAGCCGTAATGTATTCTGGTATATGCCAAATCAAATATCGATGACCTGCTTTGAGTGTGCCCGCAGGAAGCGCAAAATACATACAGCGGTTCATTGGGACTGAACTTGAAAGATTAGAATTAAGCGCTGAACTTATAGGCCCTGTACCATTAAAAGCACCAGAACTAGTTGGTGTAAAATTATGTACTTCATCATAATATTTCCACCAGTCCATACCATAACCTGCTCCAGAAACAGCAGTCATGAAAGAAGAAAAACCAGTGAGTTGTACTTGAGTGTCATCTAAAATACCAATAGGCGGTGTAGAACCCGTCAAGGCATTAATTGCTACATCATCTAACACTGTGTCAAATTCAAGTAAATAGATCGGAGCTTTAGCAGGATCGTTCGGAACTTGATAAGCTGAAGTAACATCATCAAGTAATCCATTTTTATCTAGTGCAGAACCACCACTATAGTAAAAATGTATGTTAACAATTTTTGGTGGTGATGAAGCAGCAAGTGTAGTGAATTCATACCCGGCAGTAAACATGCTACCTTCTAAACTATTTCCCGCACCATCTTGTGTACGAGTGTTTGTATAATGAGCTAAAAGATATTTTTCTCCGGGATCTAGAGGTGAATTAGGAGTGAGAGTCGCTGTATAAGTACTGCTATCATACGATATGGTATATGGAATACCTAGTGACCAATTACTATAAACAGCCCCTCTGTCTGCTTCTTTAGAAAAAAAGAATGCGTTACTTGCAATTGATACATCTTCACTGAATTTTATTGCAAGTGAAGAATTGACTTGAACATCTTTTCCTTCATAGGCAGTTAAATTAGTTCCAGTCGATGGAGTAATTGAAACAATTTCTGGTTTTGTGGTGTCTGGTAAAACCAACGTACCTTTAAAATCCAAACGCAATTCTGTATAATCTTGATTCCACGTAGCCTTGCTGGCTGGCTCTCCTGGAGGAGACCCAGCCATTCCTACTCCACCAGCTGTAATGTGTTCTGGTATATACCAAAGGCCATATCTGTGTCCGGGCTGAATCCTACCCGCGGGAAGTCTAACATATGTACAATGGTTAAAAGGAACTGAACTGGAAAGATTGCTGTTCAATAAATTTAAATTTCCAGGTCCAGTGAAAGCTCCAAGACCATTTGCATCAAAAGATATTGGTGAAAAATTGTGTAACTCATCATAATGCAACCAGTACTCATAATTGATGAAACCTGCTGCATAAACTCCCGCCCTCCAGGCACTAATACCTGTGATTGAACTTATTTGAGAATCAGAGACAACACCCACGGGGTATGTACCTGAAGACACCAAAGTATTAATTGCAGTACTATCCAACGGTTGGTCAAATTCAAGTATAAAAATAGCTTCTCTAGCAGTATCTACTGGAGGACTAAAACTGGCATGGGCGCTATCAAGAAACCCATTCTTATCTAATCCAAAACCGCCATGGTAACAAAAGTGTATATTAACAATTTTTGGTGCTGCCATTCTTTATTCCTTATGGTTTTGTTTCTACATCAAAAGTAATTGTTCCCACATAATAATGACCCTCTCTCGTTAAATTAATTGGAGAAGAAACATTTTTGATCGCAGGATTATTCACAGCAACATTTACATCAACAACACTTGAAGTCATATGTCCACAGGCATCTTTGATATGAAGATAAACTTTATTGTTTGGTGACGTATCTGTCAAAGCAAACTGATTGATTGATTTTGTATCTGTAAACGAAATAATTTGTGAAGGTGTTGCTATATCCTCCCAGAACGGACTGTAAAAGTCAACAACACTACTATCTTGAATTGTCAAAGCAGTTTGAATAATCTTGACGGGTGATTCAAGGTCTGCTGTAAATGTTTCAGATGTGTATGAGGTGCGAAGAACCGATGCTGCGCCACCCACAAGATAGTTGCTAATTGTAAGAGCCGTACCGTCATGAAATAATTGATGTATTTCTTGCTCTTGCATATTACCAGCATAATCAAAAGCTTGAAGTGTGAAGACATGAACTTCAGAAGTTGAAGAAGCATCCGCATACATTGGAGAAAGAAAGATTTCACTCCATTCATTTGTTGTGTTGATTGTATCTGTAAATATTGTAGTTGTTGGATGATTTCTTAAGTATACAGCAAACTCACTCTCAGTATGTTCATCGAGAACGGAATCAATTTGAATAATATCATAAGGTGGTGTAACTGTTACAGCAGCAGGATCCCAACTCGCAATTTGAGATTTAAGTGTATCAGTTCCAGCCCGATGTTTTGTTGAATCACGATGCCAGAAATTGATATCAGTTGGGTCAGTAGGTCCTGTTGATTGTCCTAAATGCGTGAATGTTAGCTTTGAAATTGGCACACCAGACTTAGCACTTGCCAAAGCAATAATTTTATCTTGAGATGCCGATGAACCATCATAACCAGAAACAATTACAAGACAATCTGTTC
>Ga0213866_10001846_pt1 | contig 15469 bp, 14 predicted proteins | sample PICome_11_FD_160079 | JGI IMG/M metagenome (GOLD analysis project Ga0213866, IMG submission 160079) | Coastal seawater microbial communities near Pivers Island, North Carolina, United States - PICO284 | ecosystem: Environmental > Aquatic > Marine > Coastal | place: USA: North Carolina...
GTTCGGGATGATTCGCTGGTAGCCACGACGCTCGGCGAGACCGAAGTCAATGTCAACGACCTCTCGAACTGCGACGCCGTCGGGGAACCCCAGACCCGCTGGACTGACGGTGATCTGTTTCGCGTCGAAGTGCTCGCTTCGCACCACTCCATCGTCACCGGCCCCAACGACGCCGAATAGGCCGAGCGCGGAGGCACCGAGGATTCCGAGACCCACGGCGATGTGAGAAGCAGGACCAACTTTTCGCAGCATCGTTTAATCTTGCCCTTTTCGACTGCGGCGACGGCGGCCAATTCGATTCACACACCGCCGGCGCCGGTGACGGCAACCTGTAGCGCTGCGCGAATGATGTCTGGGGCGCAGCTCGGCGTCAGCCAGCTTCCGGGACGCGGGCAATTTCGACGAATGTCGTTCCTGCGGCCAGGGCGATGAGCTCACCCGATGCTGCTTCCGTGAACTCGAATGACTCGATTGCGCTTCGTCGGGACCACGTCGCTTCGATCGTGACACCTGCGCGGTGGACAACAGCACGACCGATGCCGACCGTGACGGGGTTGGGAGAACGAGCATCGACGGGCGAGGGCGGATGTTCGGCGTACAACTCGATCACGTTGGTGAACGCAAGCTGCGCCCCCGACTGGGTGAGGTGGGCATTGCCGCTCTGGAATCGTCGATAGGTTCCCGATGCCTCGTCCCACCGCCAGGTGACGCGATTCCCATCCATCTCGACGTCGAACTCACCTGACGGTTCGCTCTGGGCGCCCGCCGAAAGCTCCCATGAGCTGTCGATTAGCCAGAGTGGTCGAGCTGCGCCGGGACCGAATGGTCGTTCCGATCGAGCGCATGCTGGATCGAGCAACAGGTTGTGCGGTGCCGACTTGGCGTTAGTCCGGGCGTAACAGGGGTTGCGCTGGGCAGTGAAGTCGACGATCAGGCCGGCATCGCTGGCCGCACCGATCCATGACGTGACGCCCCGATTGCCCCCTGACCAGACGAGAATCGGACGATTCATCCCTGACAAGATGTCGATGTCACCCGTCCGCGCTGAGCGGACGGGGCCGATGCGATCAGGTTCGTTGGAGTGGAACAGGGCCACGAAGCGTGTCGCCTGCTCGACGTTTTCCTCGAAGATCACGTCGGCTTGGTCGAGCCCCCACTGGGGACGGGCCTGACGAACGTTGTCGACCTTCACGGCAATAATCGCCTTCGACGTGATCTCTTCCCCGGCCTTGAGCCCTGTGAGGGCGGCGACGCCCTCGATGCCCGGAAGTGGTTCGAAGGGCTCAAACACCGGCACGCCGTTGATCAGCTGGGTGGTCGGCGGGGGCGGAAGCGTGGTGGGCGGGGGCGGAAGCGTGGTCGTCGTCGTCGGGGCGATCGTCGTGGAGGTCGTGGTCGGTGCCAGCGCCTCGGTCGTTGATGCTGCGGTCGTCGACGGAGCGGAGGGCACCGTGGTACCGGGTAAGACGTCGTCGCCTCCGCCACTTGTCACCAGCGCAAGCGCCACGATCGCAAACAGAATCACCGCGCCGGCAACTACCGGCAGCCTCCAGGCTGGCCGATTCCCAGCGCCAGGTGGATCGCCATATGCGTTTGACACCATCTCAGAAGCTACAGCTCACTGCGTTCGCTCGGCGTTCAAACGTGCCCACGAATCATTTGAAACTTGCCCCTGAGCACAGACCCGACGTCTCGAGCGGCGACAAGCTGCCCCGACTACGGTTCGTCGTCATGCACGCCTCGTCGCCGACCTCGGCTGCCGTCAATTCGGCGGTTGTGCGTTCCCTCGTAGTTGAGGCGGTGGAGGCGGCCGCAGGGTTAATAGCTGGTGAATCGGTCGGGGCGGCGTGGGACAAACCGTCTGCACTGACCGGGATGACCGTCGGTGGACTTGCGGCTCATCTGGTGCGAGCTGCCGGTGCCACACTCGCATACCTTGACCGAACCCCGGCCGAGACCGAGCCGGTGGGCGACTTACTTACTCCGGTCACCTATTTCCGCGCCGCTGTCACCGCTCCGATCCACGAACAGGTCATCCAGGTGTCGGCCGGCGAAGCCGAGATCGGCCACGACGCCACGGCGACCAAATGCGCCGAACTCGCCGAACGCCTCTCTCGTCGGTTGGCGGATGAACCCGACGACCGTCTCGTCGGTGCATTGGGTGGCCGCATGCTGAGCCTCGACGACTTTTGTCGAACACGGCTGATCGAAGTTTTGGTCCACCTCGATGATCTTGCGGTCAGCGTGGGCGAGCCACGACCAAAGACCAACCCTCTGGGTGTCTCCATCGTGATCGACATCGTGGGGAACATCGCACGACAGGTACATGGCGATTGGAAGGTCGTCTACGCACTCGCTCGATCGGAGCGTCTCGGCGGCGAGCAGGTCTTCCCAGTCTTCTGAACCCCTGACTCCGAACTGAAGAGACTGCTGTTTCGCTGGCGTTGCTTACCGGCGCCGCCCGATGTACGGCTGCAGCGAACGGGCCTTTACTGGATCAGGGTGCAGGCGGAGTGAAGTTGTTCGCCACGTCAATGAGCAACCGCGTGCCGAAACCAGTTGCACCCTTTGCGTAGATGCCGTTGTCGGCGTCTACCTTCATCGGACCGGCGATGTCGAGGTGGGCGTACGGAACGTCGCCGGTGAACTCCGATAAGAAGATTGATGCGGTGATCGTGCCGCCATATGGGCCGCCGATATTACGCATGTCGGCTACGACCGAATCGAGCTTTTTGCGGTAGCGCTTGGTCTCGAGCGGAAGCTGCCAGGTCGGCTCGTCAATGCGGTCGCTCGACTTCTTCACTGCGTCGATCCAACCCTGGTGAGTTCCCAAGAGCGCAGCAACTTCTTCACCGAGCGCACCGAGCGCCGACCCGGTGAGTGTGGCGATGTCGACGATCGCGTCGACTCCTTCTTCGACCGCCAGCGACAACCCATCGGCGAGCACGAGACGACCTTCCGCGTCGGTGTTGTGGATCTCGACGGTCTTACCATTGCGCATGGTAAGAACGTCGCCAAGTTTCAGCGCCGACCCCGACGGCATGTTGTCGGTGCACATCAGCCAAGCGGTGACCTTGGCCTTACACCCGAGCGCTGACAGCGCACTCATCGCAGAAAGCACTGCAGCTGCACCAGACATATCCATCTTCATGACCTGGTGGAAAGCGTCGCTCGGCTTAAGACTGATGCCGCCCGAGTCGTACATGATCCCCTTACCGACCATGGCGAGATGACCGGTCGGCTTGGTCGCACGGCCACTCGGCGCCCTGGGAACGTAGGTGAGCTTGACCATCCGGGGCGGCTCGGTCGAGCCCCGGTTAACGCCGATGATGCCACCGCAGCCCATAGCGTCGAGCTGATCTTTGTTGAAGACCTCGACCGCAAGCCCCGCTGCTTCGCCGAGCTCGACAGCTTTGGCGGCGATGTCCTTCGCATTGAGGTAGGTCGGCGGGGTGTTAGCCAACTCGCGAGCCAATGCAGCGGCGCCGGCAACAGTGGCGCCGGCAGCAGCCCCCGACTCGACGTCGGCTGCGGTCTTTGAGCCCGCCACCAAGGTAAGTACGTCGAGCTTTGAACCGAGCTCCGGTCCGGCATCCGGCTGGTTTTTCAGACCGACATAGCGGTACGAGGCGAGGAGCACACCCTCGGTTACAGCTTGGGCAGCTGCAGCCCGACTGGTTCCGGTTGCCACATCGACGTCAGCGAGCGTGGTGGCGAGGCAAGCGTGACTAGCAACGCTGCGAGTGAACGCCGCAGCTGCACGGCGGAGTCCGTTCGCGTCGATCGTGCCGGGCTCGCCGACGCCGACTGCCACGACGACACCATCGGCGGACGGCACCGCCAGCGTCTGGCCCGCCTTACCCTCAAAGCCGTTCAATCCCAGTGTCTTGCGGCTCATCCCGAGCTGACGGGGCACCGAACCTTCGGTGCCGACCGCGACCCCAAGCGCCGTGGCGGCATTAGGCACCGACCGGGCGACATTAACGATGACGGACTGAACTGCAGCGCTTGCGTCGGTCATCAGACCAGTCTGCCCAATGCGGCGACCGATCCCAAGCAACGTTTCGCCCGGGTTGCGAGCTCGTGACGGCTAAACAGCTTCTGCGCTTTCCTTGGCCTTCCCGGCGAAAACGGTGTTACCTTTTCATAGCCGCTTCGACGTGAACCCTGTTCGGGGCGGTGGGCTGTTCAGCTCTTTTACGATCAAATCAGATCAATACAGCGTCTCAAGGAGTAGATGATGATCAACCGGGGGAACATTCCCATGTGGAAGCGCACCGCAGCGGCGGCCATGGCGCTCGGACTCGTGGCCGCAGCGTGTAGCGACTCGTCCGATGACGATGATGCCGACTCCGTCGCCAGCGAAAGTGCCGACGAAGAAGAAGCCGATGAGCCAGCCGACGAAACGGCCGACGATGCGGGCGACGACGCCGCCGAGCCTGCCAGCGATGACGAGGAGGAAGACGAGGTCGTCGAGGTCACCCAGTCCGAAGGCGGACGTCTGGCCGCCGTGCAAGAGCGCGGTTCGCTGATCTGCGGCGGAAACGACACACTGCCCGGTTTCGGCATCGTCGACGATGCCGGTGAGTTCTCCGGCTTTGACGTCGACTACTGCCGCGCCGTTGCCGCCGCTGTGCTCGGCGACGCCACCGCTGTCGAGTTCGTTCCGCTCACCGCCGAAGCTCGCTTCACGGCGCTGCAGTCGGGCGAGATTGACGTCCTCATTCGCAACACCACCTGGACTGCCACCCGTGACGGCGTGGAAGGCGCGAACTTCCTGTTCACCACCTTCTACGACGGCCAGGGCATGATGGTCCCGGCCGAGACCGGCTTCACCACCCTTGAGGATCTCGCGGACGCAAGCATTTGCGTGCTGTCGGGCACCACCACCGAGCTCAACCTGACCTCGGTGTTCAACGCCCGCAACATCCCGTTCACGCCGGTCGTGTTCGAAGACAACACCCAGCTCCGCCCGGCCTACGAAGAGGGCCAGTGCGAGGCCTGGACCTCCGATGCCAGCCAGCTCGCCGCCTTCAAGGCGACGATCGAAGGCGAAGGTGGCGCCGAGCAGTTCATCATGGCCGAGGTCATCTCGAAAGAGCCTCTGGGCCCCGTTGTTGCCGACGGCGACACCGAGTGGGCGCAGGCCGTGAACTGGGCCGTCATGTCGACGGTACAGGCTTGGGAGTTCGGTCTCGACTCGTCGAACATCGGCTCGTACGCCGGTGACGATCCCAACGTCCAGCGTTTCGTCGGCCAGTCCGACGGCTTCGACCCAGGTCTCGGCCTCCCGGCCGACTTCGCCGTCCAGGTCGTCGAGCAGGTGGGCAACTACGAGGAGATCTACAACGAGCACATCGTTCCGATCGGCCTCTCGCTCGAGGGTTCGCCTAACGACCTGTGGACTAACGGTGGCCTCATGTACGTGCCGCCGTTCCGCTGATCGATACCGACACACATCGGTTCTGATCACCTGACGTGATCGGTCGGGTTGGGCGTCACCTCGGCGCCCGACCCGACCGCCTCACAACGCTTCGTACATTTTTCCGGGGGGAATCTCGTGGCCGACGTTGCCACTGCACGACCACCGTTCTGGCGCGACGTACGCGTCATCCGTGTCGCCGCTCAGGTCGGCACGCTCATTGCCGCTGGCCTTCTGCTCCGCTGGTTGTTCGACAACCTGGCAACCAACATCGACGAGCAAGGCATCCCATCGCCGTTCGACATCGACGAATGGCGTGCGCTCGCCAACAAGCCAGCGGGCTTCGCTGTCCGCGACTCCTCGTTCGATCCCGAGTCGCCACTCTGGAAACTCATCCTGGTCGGCATTCAGAACACGGCGGCTGTCGCCGTCGTAGGCATCACTTTTGCGCTGACACTCGGCACGCTTATCGGCGTCGGACGGCTCTCGAGCAACTGGGTCGTTCGCAAGGTCTCGACCCTCTACGTCGAGACCTTTCGTAATATCCCCGTACTGGTCATCATTATTTTCTTTTGGCAGAGCCTGTTCACGTTCGGCCCCTTCCCTCTCTTCAACCCCACCAACCCGCCGGGCACGATCCAAGTCCCGGGTTCCGACTCAAATTTGCTGATCTACTCGAAGTCCCGCTGGGGATTCCCGTCGATCGCCAACGAGGCCAACGGCGGCACTTTCTGGATCGTAATGCTGGTCGGCGTTGTGGTCGCCGCGATCGTCTGGCGCTGGCGCACGACGGTCAACGAGAGAACCGGGGCACCGCACCGTCGGGTGCTTTGGTCGATCGGCGCCCTCGTCATCATCGCCGTCGTTGCCTTCATCGCACTCGGCGGGCCGATCCGTTGGTCGTTCCCCGCCGTCGGCGAGACCGGCCGCACCATCGTCGGCGGAATCGCTACCAACGATGCCTACATCGCCCTCACGCTTGCGTTGGGCATCTACACCGCCAGCCACATCGCCGAGATCGTTCGAGGATCCATCCTCGCCGTCCCGAAGGGGCAGAACGAAGCGGCCAACGCCCTGGCACTCACCGGATTCCAGCGCTACCGCTTCGTCGTGCTTCCCCAAGCGTTCCGTATCGCTATCCCGCCGATCATCAACCAGTTCCTCAACCTGGTGAAGAACTCGTCGCTTGCGATCGCCGTCGCCTACCCCGAAATCACCGCACTCGTAAAGACCGCTATCGGCAACGGCAACCCAGCCACGCAGCTCATCGCAGTGCTGATGGCCTGCTACCTCCTCTTCTCGCTGTTCATCTCGCTGGTGCTGAACATCGTGAACCGTCGACTCCAACTGGCCGGGCGCTGAGGAGGTCGGAACAATGTCACAAGACTGGGGATACACCGTCACACCGCAGGACGGCGGCGGCGACGTCATGCATGCGCTCGCCGAGGCCGACCGGCCACGCCATGGCGACTCCAAGGGACCGGCTGACTGGGCAAAGAAGAACCTCTTCAACACCTGGTACAACTCGATCATCACCGTGGTTCTCGGCGCGATCGCGGCCTATCTCGCCTACCGACTCGCCATATTCCTGTTCGTCACGGCCCGTTGGGAACCGGTTCGGGAGAACATGGAGCTGTTCATGGTCGGGTTGTTCCCGCGCGAGGAACGCACTCGGCTCATCGTGCAGCTGATCATGTTCGCTGGAGCAGGCGGGCTGCTCGTCGGCTACATCCGGAACCGCTCCTACCGCCAGGCTGCGGCAGCCGGAATCGAGCGGCCTCCCACGTCAATTCGACAACTCGTCGGTGTGTACGGCGCCCTCGCGGCGTTCTTCGTCGTTGCACTGCTCATTGGCGCCCGCACTATCAACCCCTGGTTGGTGGCTCTGGCATGCGTCGGAGCCGGCGTCGCTGGCTTCGTCGTCACAGTTCGTAACGCAGCGATCTACTGGCGTGTGGTGGTGTTTGTTCCGTTCCTGATTGCGGCTGGCATCCTCTCGCGGGTCGACGACCTCGACAATGGGGCGGCGTATTCGATCGCTGGTGCCCTGACCGTGCTGTTAGGGCTCGTCGCCTTCGTGCCCCGACCTGCGCTTACGCTGTCGGCTGGCCTCTTGATTGGAGTGCTCGGGTTCCAGGCTCTCTCTGGCACCGGGGGGATTGCCTGGTTCTTCCTGGCGATCGGCTTTGCCCCCATTGTTGTCGACCTCGTGGCACAGCTCGCCGAATGGTCTCGAGCGCAGTCGAACGAGGCGACCACGCCGTTCGTCGGATGGGCCGGCGCGATCGTCACGGTGGCAACGTTCGCCTGGCAGGCCACGGTGAGTGGCTACGGCGTCGCCACAATCGTCTTGGCGATACTTGCCATCGCGGCCGTCGTTGACGCCGTTCGCAGCGTCGGCGACACTGCGACTCGCCTCGGCGGGTTCGTCGTGGCTGGCATACTCGGCGGGCTGCTCGCCAACTTTCTAAACCTGAGCGGCATCGACTGGAGCGACTGGAGCGGCCTCCACCTCAACATCGTGGTGGCAACGTCGTCGATCGTGCTCGCCTTCCCGATCGGGCTCCTACTCGCTCTAGGTCGACGATCAAGCCTCCCAGTCCTCCGAGGGCTCAGCACCATCTACATCGAACTGATCCGCGGCGTACCGCTCATCTCCCTGCTTCTGATGGGCCAATTCTTCATCGGTTTCTTCATCAACTCCGACGACCCACTCTCCAACGTCACCCGAGCCACCGCTGCGGTCACGATGTTCTCGGCGGCGTACATCGCCGAGATTGTCCGCGGCGGGTTGCAGTCGGTGGCCAAGGGTCAGACCGAGGCCGGGCAAGCACTCGGTTTGGCGCCGGCGGCGATCACCCGGCTGCTGATCCTGCCTCAGGCACTCCGCGCTGTAATCCCTGCGATGGTCGGGCAGTTCATCTCGCTGTTCAAGGACACGTCGCTCCTCACCATCATTGCCATCACCGAGTTCCTCGGCGTGCGCGAGATCATTCACTCCCAGGAAGACTTCCGGGGCTTCGGCATCGCCGAAACCCTCGTGTTCGTTGCGTTCGGCTTCTGGGCCTTCAGTTTCACCATGTCCCGCGAATCGCAGCGGTTGGAACGACGCCTCGGCGTCGGCCAGCGCTGACCTGACAGACTTCTGTATCCAGACGAGGAGTTCCTCATGACTGACACCAACAACCAGCCAAGCGCCGTCTTTGCCGATGCCACCCAGATGATGGGTTCGTCGGGTGAGGCGATGATCGAAGTCGATGGCGTGGACAAGTTCTTCGGCGACTTCCAGGCCCTCAGCGGGATCAACATGAAAGTCGGCAAGCAGGAAGTCGTTGTGGTTATCGGGCCGTCTGGTTCCGGTAAGTCCACGCTCATCCGCTGCATCAACCGCCTTGAGGAACACGATCGTGGACGCATCATCGTCGACGGCATTGAGCTCTCGAACGACGTACGGAATATTCAGGAGGTTCGTCGTGAGACGGGCATGGTGTTCCAGAGCTTCAACCTTTTCCCACACCTCACGGTGCTCGACAACATCACCCTTGCGCCGCGCCAGGTGCGCAAGGTCCCGAAGGCCGAGGCCGAAGCTGCGGCGATGGAACTGCTTGAGCGTGTGAAGATCCCCGACCAGGCGCGCAAGTTCCCGGGCCAGCTCTCTGGCGGTCAGCAGCAGCGTGTCGCCATCGCCAGATCGCTTGCGATGAAGCCGAAGGTGATGCTCTTCGACGAGCCCACTTCTGCGCTCGACCCTGAGATGATCAAGGAGGTGCTCGATACGATGAAGGACCTCGCCCAAGAGGGCATGACGATGATCTGCGTGACCCACGAGATGGGATTCGCGCGTGAGGTCGCCGACCGCGTGGTGTTCATGGCTGACGGCCAAGTCGTAGAGGTGGGCACGCCCGAGCACTTCTTCGAGAACCCCCAGGAGGAGCGCACCCGTTTGTTCCTCAGCCAAATCCTCTGATCAAGCCTCTGCGTCCAGTAGCGTCCTCCGACACACGCATCAAACAAAAGGGGACACCATGATTCGTGCATTACTCGGCGCTATCGCCATCTTCCTGATTGCCACCTTCCCGGCCACCTGGCTGCTGATGTTGTTCCTCGGCAACCTCGGCGTCGGCATGGGCTACTGGGGCACGCTGCCGCTTGGCATCCTCGTGTCGGCGGTGCTCGGCGGAGTCACTTCTCCAAGTTTCATCGTCAAAGATTGACCTCCGGTGTCGTACGCTCCTCCGATGCTCGGCATCTGGGGAACGTACGACACCGCAGACTCAGGCCTTGCGCGAACAGTCGTCTGACGCTCCACGACGACTGATTCGCCGTAGAGCGTCGGATCAAGTTTGACTATGTCCGGCAGCCGCATGGGCCGTCACGAGCCGTTCCATTCGGTTATTCGGTGTCGGTAGCCCGATGGGGACTGCCGTTTTATGGCGCGCTGCGCGATGTAGTCGCCCGTTGAGCGTTGATCGCTCTCGTCAGCACCCTCAGTCGTGAGATTGTTGCGCAGCAGCCTCACGAGACGTAACGAAATTTGAGTGGCTGAGATCACGCAGGTTGGGCCGCGTCCCAGGCGGCGGCGAGACTCGCGTAGCGTCCGCCGAGGGCGACCAACTCGTCGTGGGTGCCTAGTTCGGCAAGTCGACCGGCGTCGACCACGGCGATGCGGTCGGCTCGCTGTACGGTCGTGAGGCGGTGGGCGACGACGATGCTGGTTCGGCCGCTCATGAGCCGCTCGAGGGCCCGCTCGACGATGAGTTCGGTGCCCGGGTCAAGGCTGCTGGTGGCCTCGTCAAGCACAAGCACCTCCGGGTCAACTAGTGCTGCACGGGCCAGCGAAACGAGCTGCCGCTCCCCTGCCGACAAGCGTGAACCACGCTCCCGCACCTCGGTCTCCAAACCCTCTGGGAACGCGCCAAATCGATCAAGTGCGCCGATCGCATCGAGTGCATCCATGATTTCGGAATCGGTCGCGTCGGCGCGAGCAATGCGGATATTGTCGGCGATCGTGCCGCCGAATAGAAAACCCTCCTGGGGCACAACGACCACTCGCTGACGGAGCTGCGCCAGCCGTACATCCCGAAGGTCGACGCCACCGAACGACACCGACCCCTCAGTTGGGTCGTACAGCCGAGCCATGAGCTTCGCAACGGTTGACTTGCCCGCACCAGTTGCACCGACCACGGCGAGCTGTTCGCCGTCGCCGACGACAAGGTCGACGCCGGAAAGCACCGCCTGAGACGTCCCTGGGTACCGGAAGCCGACGCCAGAAAGTTCGACGGAGCCTCGCTCAGGCAGCTCTTGGGGTCCGTCAAGTAAGTCTGGTTCGGTGTCAAGGATTGTGAATAGCTTGTCGAGGGACGCTGCCGAAGACTGCACCGTGTTGTATAGCTGCGACAACTGCTGCACTGGTTCGAACAACTGCGCCAGCAGCAGCACGAACGCGATAACCGTGCCGATAGTGACGTCGCCTCGGTCAACTAACCAACCGCCAATACCGATTGCCGTCGCCGTGGCTATCACACCTGCTGCTTCGACCAGCCCGAAATACCAGGTCGACACCCGGATCGAGTAGCGGTGCGACTCGAACAGAGCTCGGTTCGTACGAACAAATCCCTCGGTTCGGGCCTGCTCCTGGCCGTATGCCTGCACGATTCGGACGCCGGCGATGTTCTCCTGGAGCGAGGCCAAGTTCTCCCCGACCCGCTCGCGAACCTCAAGGTAGGCGGCATTGGAATCACGCTGGAACTTCCGCGACGCAATGATGAGCACGGGCACCATGAGCAGCGCCACGATCGTGAGCTGCCAGGAAAGCACAAGCATCAGAATCAAAGCGATAACAATCAGGAAGACCGCCGCAACGAACTGCAGGAGCCCCCACTGCACGAGTTCGGCCATCGATTCGATATCGGCGGTCATGCGCGACACGAGCACGCCCGACTGGTGCCGATCGAAAAACGCCAGCGACTGCTTCTGGATATGATCAAACACCCGCACGCGGAGCGCACGTAGGAAGCCCTCCCCCGCCCGGTTGATGAAGATGAACTGTTGACGAGCGGCGAGATAGGCGACGACAACGATCACCACGTAGGCGCCCGATGCCATTGCCAACGCGCCGCGATCGGCCTGGGCGATGCCTCGATCGATACCGAACCGCACCATGACGGGGCCAAGGAGCACGCCAAGAGTGGAGACGGCGACGAAGCCCAACGCGGCAGCGATCGTGCGCCGGAACGGGCTGGCAAGTCGGGCCGCCCGACGCAACACCTGTTTGGCCTGCTCAGCATCGAGGCGTTCGTCGTCGGAGACCGACCCCATGCCAAACATCAGCCAAGTCCCTCTGGCGTGACGGAGGCTTCGGGTTTCCCCATGGCGGCGAGCACGTTGCGGTAGGCAGAGTTCGCGGCGAGCAGGTCATTGTGGCTACCACTCGCCACGACCTGACCGTCAGCGAGAAGCACGACACGGTCAGCCAATGCGATGGTGCCCGGACGGTGAGCAATGACGATGGTGGTCCGCCCTTTCATGACCGTGGCCATGGCTGCTCGAATCTCCTGCTCTTTCGACGGGTCGACCGCCGAAGTCGCGTCGTCGAGCACTAACACTCGCGGATCAGTGATGATTGCTCGGGCGATCGCGATGCGCTGCCGCTGACCACCTGACAACGAAAATCCACGCTCACCGAGTTTTGTGTCATAAGCCTTTGGTAGACCCATCACGAAGTCATGGGCACCAGCCAGGCGGGCGGCTTGCTCTACCTGCTCGGCGGTGGCGTCGGGTGCGGAGAAGGCAATATTGGCGCGGACCGTGTCGTGGAAGAGCAAGGTGTCTTCGAACACCACGCCGACGGCCCGTCGGAGTTCTCGGAGCTCGAGCTGACGCACCTCGATGCCGTCGATTTCGATCGACCCCGCTTCGACGTCGTAAAAGCGGATGAGCAGCCGGGCAACCGTGGACTTACCCGAACCCGTCTCGCCGACTATGGCCACCGACTCGCCAGCGGCGATGTCAAGGGTGAATCCGTCGAGAACCGGCTTGACTACCGGCGATGTCGACAACGCCGGATCGTCACCATCGGGCAGCTGCGCAACATGGGTGTCGAGCGGGTCGTAGGCGAAACGGATCGATCGGAATGACACCGCACCGCTCGGTTCGGCATTAACCCTGGCTGGCAGCGTTGTCGGGCTCGCGGGGCTCTGCACCTCGACTGCGACCGAAAGGATCTCATCGATGCGTGCTAGCGCCACGCGCGCACGCTGAGCCCACGCGAGGGTCATGCCAAGCATCCGCAACGGCCAGACCAGCAAAGCTACGTAGATGTTGAACTGCACGAGTTGGCCGATCGTAAGATCGCCATCGATCACCCGATTGCCGCCAAACCAGAGCACGCCGAGCAAACCGATCTGCGGCAAGAGCTCGATCATCGGCATGAACTTGGCTCGGATCCGTGCGGCAGCAATCGATGCTGCTCTGATTTCATTGGCCTCGATCTGAAGTCGCTGCGACTGCACAGGCTCAGCGCCGAAGCCTTTGATGACGCGCACTCCACCGACGGTCTCTTCCACCACCGTAGCCAGCTCGGCTTGCTCAGCTTGCACCCGTTGGATAGCCGGATGAATGGCGCGCGAAAACTTGTTGCCGACGATCTGGATCAACGGCAGCGACGCAAGAGCAATGAGTGCAAGTTGCCAGTCGGAGATAACCAGGATCGTGATCACGCCGAGAATGAGGGCGAGGTTGGCAAGCGTGATGGGGACCATCACGACGAACATCTGGATCTGGTTGAGGTCGCTCGAAGAGCGACTCATGAGCTGACCCGTCTGGGCTCGGTCGTGGAACCCAACATGCAACGAGAGGAGGTGCTCGAAGATCTGCTCTCGCAGTCGTGCCTCGGTCCACCGTGCCTCGCGGAACGCGAAATAACGACGGAAGGCAGTGAAGCAACCAGCGATGACACCAGCGAGCCCGATCAACCCGGCCCACATCCAAAGCCGGTCGTTCTCACCGATCCCGCGGTCGATACCAAAGCGAACGAGCGTCGGGGACGCGATCTTGCCGAGTGTCCACCCCAGCCCGATCAACGTGGCGATCGTGAGCGCTCGCCGCTGAGTCGCCAGCGTTGAGCGAAGTAACGCCCACTGATCGGTTTGCTCAGGAGCCGAGCTCAAACCGCTACCACCCCCGGGGCGCGCCGCGTCGGACGCAGTTTGATCGGTGGCACCGGCGACGGTCATCGAGTAAACCGATTAGCCCCCGAGCAGCTCACGCACCCGGTCTTTCGGGCGTCCAATGATCGCCTTCGTCGGGGTAACCACCACGGGACGTTGCAGGAGTTGCTTGTGTTTGACTAGAACTTCGACGATCTGATCGTCGGTGGTCACATCGTCGTTAGTGAGCTCAAGTTTCTTGAACTTCGAATCACGACGAACCAGATCGGTCGCTGGATCTTCGAGTTTGACAATGATGGCGCGGAGCGTCGCCTCGTCGGGCGGCTCCTTGATGTACAGCACCACGTCGTGCTCAACGCCCAGTTCCTCAGCAATGCGCACGGCATTGACTGACGAGTTTCAATGCGGGTTGTGAAAAATCGTCACGTCACTCATACCGGCAGGTTACGGCGATGTGATCCGACCGTCCCCATCGGTTCTGCGGCGAAACGCCGCCGACCATGGTGACGGGTCAGTCAGCTGACTCGACCGGTACGAGTTTGCCGGTGTCCACGTCGTAGACGAAGCCAGCGATGGCGTCGGTCGACTTCAAGAACGGATTTGAGCGGAGACGTTGGATTGACTCTCGCACGTCGTCGAACGGATCGTGAAACGACTCGAACGACCAGGCTGGCTTGGCGCCGGTCTCATCTTCGAGTTGCCGATTGAAATCAGTTTCGTCGAGACCCTGGACACCACACTTCGTGTGATGAATTAGCACGATTTCGGTGGTGCCGAGGGCCCGCTGCGACAGACAAAGCGAACGGATCACATCTTCGGTGACGACTCCGCCGGCGTTTCGGAGGATGTGGGCATCACCGTTCTGGAGCCCGAGCATGGTGGAAAGGTCGATACGGCTATCCATGCACGCCACAATGGCGAGCTTGCGACGCGGGCGGGCGCTCATGCCCGCTTCGCTGAACTTGGCGGTGAAAAGATTGTTCGCCTCAAGAAGCTCGGACGCCGTCGAGCGAATCGGTTCGTCGAAGACAGTGGCCCCATCGTGAGTCATGAGGCGAGTCTGACAGCACGAGTCCTCAACTCGCAACGTCACTCTAGAATTCCATTTCTATCATGAGTCGGTCATCGCTTCGAGCAGGTCGTCGACGGTCTTGCCTTGCTCGACCGCGTGCCGCATCGGCCGGTCCGTGAGCAGGAGGTATTCGTTGCGGCGCCCCACCCGATGACGCTCGATGTATCCGGCGGCTTCAAGGTCGTTGACGATGTTGAACACCGAACGCTCGGTGATTCCCACGAGGTCGCCGATGTCACGCAGTCGGAGTTCAGGATTCCGGCGGAGACAGATAAGGACGTGGCTGTGATTGGTCAGAAAGGTCCACGTTCCGTCGCCCTTCGCTGCGTCACCCCAAGCCGGCATGTTCGCGCTCTCACCCATCGACTGCTCCTGCACGCTCACCAACTCCGAAGCTGCTGATCACGAGAGCTATCGCCGCATCAGGCCCCTCGCACTTGCGGACAGCGAAGAACTCTCGCCGTTCCATCGCCGACAGTCGGAGCCCCGCTGTCTTCATACGACGCAGCAGTTCACGGCTCCCCACCTCGGCGGCACCTGCGGCGACCATATCGCTCCGGTACTCCTCCGGGATGTCGTAGTGGTCGCCTTCGAACCCGCGCCGAGGAACCCCGACCGCATCCGCGAAAGCAATGAGCTCACCGATGCTTTCGTCGCTGATCATGTGGCACCACCGTCGCTCGCGATGCCACCAGATGGGGTCGTCGATCAGGATCGCCACCTCCAGAGTGTGCCAGACCCGGCGGCGCACGAATGGTGACAGACTGCATCCGTGAGCGACCACGTCCTTGACCTCAAGATCGCCTG
>Ga0213866_10001848_pt1 | contig 15456 bp, 11 predicted proteins | sample PICome_11_FD_160079 | JGI IMG/M metagenome (GOLD analysis project Ga0213866, IMG submission 160079) | Coastal seawater microbial communities near Pivers Island, North Carolina, United States - PICO284 | ecosystem: Environmental > Aquatic > Marine > Coastal | place: USA: North Carolina...
TGTCATTACCCTGAATAAATTCAAGATACATTGTTGGCTCAAATTTTACTTTGAGTTTGTCTAATTGGTCTTTTGTTTCAATAAGGTAGAACATACCTTAGGAATGTACGAAAAATATTTCTAATAGCCACTTCCTCCGCCACTAGAAGGAGTTGAAGTATTTTCATAAGGTGTATTGCTTATATCAATAAACCCTTCGGGTAAAGTAGATGTTGGGGTTGTGGGGGTTTGTGGGGTATTATTTTTCCTAAGTAGATCTTCAGCAAAAATTAGTCTATCATGGGGTGTATTTACATGAGTAGCACCAACCATAGGTCCTTTTGAGGGATGTATATGGTAAGGACCCACATACTCTTTACTAGGGGTATTTTTATAAAATAGTTCTCCAGGTTTTGCAAATTGATTATTTATAACCTCAGGCCTATTAAATTCATCTAACTTAGGGTATAATAAAGATAAATTTGGGTATTTTCTTTCGGCATTAGATAAAAGATTTTGATTAATTATCCTTATATTACCTCTTAACGCCCATTTAATTTGACCAGGTATGTATAAATTAACATCATACTCTGATTTACCCTTTTTAAGGGAATCACATACTTCTTTTGAAACTTCTTTATAAATTGTGTTTTGGTTAGCTTTTTTTACAAAATATCTTATAAAATATCCATTAATATAATCATCTTCAGTAGGTGTGTTTTTTGTAAATGGTATGTCTTTTAATTTTATTATAGAATTAGTTATTCCCGGTTTTAAATTTTTATATAGTCTTACATCCCTAGAAAAACCTAAATTATTTGATTGTTGGTTGATAGGTTCTAGTTCTTTACCAGGTTTTAAGGGGTCATTTCCAGCAAATATTTTACCATTACTAAGTTGCATATATTTTCCTATATATGATTTTTTAGTATCTATAGTTTGAAACTCTTTCCCATTAGTTTCTTTAATATTTAGTTTTGATTTAGGTATATAAGCCATTTATGATATTTTTTCTAAATTAATATTTAATTGACTATAATCAATACTATAATAATTATTATTATTTAAAATAACTGCTTTTGACATATTAGTTTTTAATAAATCTTGAGCCATTATACCTCTAAATCTACTAGTATGGTCTAAACCTAATACGTTTTTATAATTAAACTCATATAAAGGTATTCCATATTCTGTGTTTCCTACTTTTGTTATATTTGTTTTTAATCTTTCGTCTGATATTGTCCCACCGTAAGTACGAGAATTAGCTCCACTATAAGTAGCGTTTTGGTTTAAACCATCGTGTCTTTCTTCTTCTTCAATTGCCTTATTAGTTGCTATAGCTTTATCAAGTTGCTTTTCATCAAATTTTGTAAAATCTATTTGATTACCTTGTGCCTTTTTCATTGCTCTTTTAAATGGACCTCTAAGTTTTCCATCACTATCTTCAACTCTACCAACTAGATGAAATTCACCAATTTGAGATAATAGAAAAGGTATTAACCTATCTTTCATATCAGGGTGTACATAACCCCCTACTTTAGGTAAGTCAAAATGTATTCTATCTATTGTTTTTCTTTCTGATTCGGGTATAATTTTTCCATCAAGATCCCTCTCCCCAAATCTACCACCCCATCTTAAACCTAATCTGTCGGCTATCGCTACTATTCCTGATGCTTCCCATACATCATTTGTATCAGTAGACATTATTGTTGTACCATTTTCGTGTACTGGATTCATGTCAATAGCTAATCCATATTGGTGTAAAGATAATCCTGGGGCTGCTGGTCTAACTGCTAAATTTTGTTTATCTCCATTATCCCATCTTTCTCTTTTATTTAATTGATCTGTAAAATCTCTATACCCACTATTAAGTTGAACATAATATGGTGTAGTTTCTTGTATTTCTAATATAAAATCTGTGAATAATTCTTTAACACCAGGGGTAACATTTAAATCATCAATAATTGCTTGTTGGCGATCATCAAGTTCAACAAGTTGGATATCTAATTCTTCTATTATCTCTCCATCTAATTCGACTCTTTCTCTTTCTAGATCTAATATTATTAACTGACCCGTAATATCAGTAGTCCAGTCTTGCCCCGATGTTATGTTTTGTTGTTCTGTGGTTATTATAAATGCTATATCGTCACGTTGGTATCCCTTTGGTAATCTAGTTTTATCTACTTTAAAAACATTCCCTATTACCATTCCCGATATACCATCCATTTTGGCATTAAATCTTAAGGGAATCACAGCTGATTTTGCAGGTATTTTAGGTGCTAGTCTTTTATATGTAGGGTTTTTACCACTATAGTCTCTACTTGTAGCTTTAAAAATCATAGATTCCATATTTTTTACTATATCTTTAGCACTACCTAAAGAAACACCCGTAGAAGTTTCATCTCCACTTGAAAGTGATTTATCTGAATACATATCAGATATATACTTTATTAAATCTTTTAAGTTATTTCTTATAGATTTAACTTCTTCCCCAAATTGGTCTTTAAGTTTTTCAGTTGGTTTATTGTCAATTGATGTTGAAAAACGGGATCTTATGTTTTGGCTAAAGGATGCAAAACTTACTTCATCTAAAGCAGATATATCATTAGGTGCCCCAGCTGCTATTGATATTATACTAGCCATATTTGCGGGTATACTAGTATTATATGTAAAATCTCTTATTATAGATTCATTGCTTTGAATTTTAAACTCAAATACATCTTTTGCTCTAATACCTGAAAATTGGGCGGGGGTTTGTTTTCCTCCTTTATTAATTTTAGTAGGTAATTTAACATCTAATGTCTGAACATCATAATCTATTATTCTAATTTTATTATTTCTCTGGGGGTCTACATTTACTATAAAGTTGTGCTGGGAAGCACATGCATCATTTACATCTTGTTCCCATACTTTTTTAAAATAATCTAAGAAATTAAACTCATTTGTTACCCCTTCTTTATCATAAAACATAGATGAATAAGTATCTAATAGGTAGCTAATATTAAGAAATATTTTACCTATACTATAATCTGATATTTCTGCTTCTGATACACCTAATAACCCATTTTGGATGGGGGATATTATTGTTTGTTTATTTTTTACAGCGACTTTGTTAAATTGATGGGGTAGTAAACATACGTTTTTATCTAAAGAACCACCTAATATATTAGAAGAGTCTACGTTTTCTTTTTTTCCTAAAGTTGATAAATTTTTAACAGCTGCTTTAAAGCCTGAAGGGAATAATGTTTTAGAATATGTTAAGTACTTATTTGTATTTTTTTCATAAAAAGTATAACTTGATAAAGTTTCTGGTTCTTGTTCTTTTATATTTACATTTTTACCCTCTTCATTAAGTATTTCTTTTTTATTTTTCTTACTTGTTTCTTTTATTTGAGGCAATACAAAATGATTAAATATCTCAACTACTAAATCCCATGTAACACCATTAAAATTAGATCCATTATAATCCCCAGGGGCAGCAGCAACCCCTTTTGCAGACAAAGTATCACTAGAAAAAACCATAAAAGGGGCAAATACTTTTCTTATATCGTAATTATTAATCTTTTTTATATTTTCTGGACGACTATAAAATTCTTCTTGCCCTTTTTCAACCTGTATTTCTTTGTCATAATTAGCAGCAGCTGTTGCTTGGTTTGGAGCTCTATCTATACTATTAAGCCCACCCCCAGCATTATTTTCTTCTAAAAGTGCACCATAATCAAAGGGCTCTGCATTGGCAAATAGAGGATCTAGATCTGTATCAGTAGACTCTGTAGTATCTACTGAAGTTTCTATATTTGATACTTCTGTGTTTTCAGGGGGGTCTTTTTCAACTACTGGTTGGGTTTCACTTGCTTCTTGAATTTTTGCTTCGTCAGATTTGTCTTTTTCTGAAGGGATTATAATTTCATTAACTATTCTATCTATAGCAGGTTTAAATTCTTCGGGGATATTTTCTCCTTTAGATATTTGATCTAATACAGCTAGATAATATAAAAAAGTATCTATAGGAGCCATTTCTTTACCTGTTCTATATCCTATGTCGTCTTTTTGGTTTGGTTTACTTTTTAGTCCTTCTAATACTTCTCCCAAAGATATTAACTCACAAGAACAATCGTATCCCCCATCAGGTCTTGCTTTTATTTCAAAGTTTTTTACGATTCCATTCATAGCATCGTAATTACCACCTGATTCTTTTTTTCTTTTTATTATAATTTCGTTAATTTGATCTGTGGTAGATTTACTTTCCCACCACTCTTTCATATAAGGGAAAAAATTTTCTCTTCTACCATCATTACTAATATAAGGTAACCAACCCCACTCTAATAAAACAGGGTAACCTGGTCTCATATAAAGTAATTCTAAAACTTCTAATTGATCTCTATTATGGCAAACAAAATTTATTTTTGCATCTCTTAAAGAACCATAAGCTGTTTTAGTTCTAATATTAGCATCTGTGATTCCTGGCATTGGTACTATACCAAAACCGTCTCGTGCTGACGATCTTATTCTACTATCACCATATGCTGACCCTTTGCCCCTTGCAAAACCGCCTCTAGAAACTCTTACTTCTTTAACATTATTATCTTCATCTTTAACTTTAATAAGATCTTCTGTAGGGACTCCACTTTCTAAAACAAATCTTTGTGCTAACTTAACTCCCGTTGGTTCCTCAGTAAATTGTGGAAAGGTTCCTGGTTTTACATCAACCCCCGAACTCATTCTTAATACACATTGTTTTGAGATAGCATTTGTAAAAAACGCACTAGAATCTATTGTGATGTTTTTTTCACTGCCTTTTAATTTTACTCTAGGGCTTGCTGTTCTAGGAGAAGGTATATTACCACTTCCATTTGGGGTTACATCATTCCCCATTTTAACTATAGCTTCTCTAATAGTTAATTGGTCTATTACGAATTTAGGTAATGTTTCTTTAAAAATAGACATAACTTATTTATTTAGATCTGAAAAATTTTGTATAATTTCGTCTTTATTAGCGGGGATTCTTATTTCTAATCCACTTCTTAAATTAAAACTATCACGTCGTACAACATTAGGATTAGCTGTAGCAATAATCCACCATAAATCCACATCTTTATAAAATTGATTTGCAAGTAAATCTAATCTGTCTCCACTTGTTGTTATTATGTAGATATCATTTATAGATAAAGATATGTCCGGGTATTTTAATGCTTTGTAATACCTTTTTTTATTTGAATCTATTTTTGTTTGTCCGTATGATGTTCTTATAGGCATATATTAAAATATTTTATCAAAGAAATTTCCTAATTTACTTTTTTTACCATTATTATTATAAAATTCTTCTTTTGTTAACCCACCATAATCAGGTTCTAAAGTAGATCCACCCGAGTCTTGTATAGATCCATCTAATCTTTCTATTCCTAATTCTAAAGCATCCGCAGATGATTCAGCTATTTCTGGTTTATAATACTGTTGTTCGGGTTTAACATATCTATTATCCATATGAGGTAATATAAACGGAGCATGGATAGATTTCTGTGGTAAGAAGTTATGTACTGGGGTAAATTCAACACTTACATCTAAAACATGGGGTAATACTATCATATGTTTATCCATACCATTTTCAGGACCATCTAGTGATATTTCCCATGGATAATCTTTTTGCCAAGATAAATTAACTGAATTTAAAATACCAGGTACCCTATCACACCAAGAACCTACAGTAAGTTTCATAAAAGGTGTTCTTATTCTTCCTGATGGGCCATACTCTGGGGCTACATTTGAAACTAAATAATTTAATTTTCTATATAAAGGCATCATTTCAACTCTTGATTGGGCTGCTATTTTAAAACTTACACTTATATTTCTTTTAAAACCATTATATGTGTAAAAACTTTCTCCCCTACCATTATAATTAAATTCATTATGTGTTGCGGTGTAATTATCTTTAAAATCATCTAAAAATGCTCTAAAAATTATAAAATCTGAAAAATCAGGATTATCGGAGTCTACAGCTTCAAATCTAAATCTTATTAAGTCTCTTGCTTCAGGTATATTAGCATCACCTTTTGCCCTAAATACATCTAACATATTAAGTTTATCACTTCTACTTGAATTATAAACATTATAATTTAATGTACCATCGCTATTTTTCTTTTGAATGTGTTGGTCTGATCTTTCATTATCTCTACCTACACCTACACCTGGATTACCTGTATTGATTCTTTGTTCTCTTGTAAAATACCTAGAATTTCCATCACTTGTGTCTTTTGTATAATCAAATCCAGGTTTCCCTGATTTTAATAGATAATTTCCTATATTAGGAGAATTAGTTAAAAGAGGTGTATCAAACTGACTATCATCACCTAATCGGGGTAAACTATCTTTATTTGTAGATGTATATCTTTTTATTGTAGTTCTACCAATACCATAGAGTGATTCAGGACCCCCACTGTAGCTGTATAAAGTCCCTAGGTCATTTTTTTTATTTCCTAAAAATTCTCCTGCTTTTTTTAATGTATTAGAAACTCCAGATATAAGTTTTCCTATACCTGTTTGGTTTTCATTATTAGTAATATCGGATGATGTGGTGGTGTATATTTTATCTTGCAACAAATATATTAATCTATTATTAGGCCCATCTTCAAATAAATTAGGACCACTTAAAATACCTGTACCATCAGCATCTACATACCCCCCTGTAGCTGTAGGTAGTAGGCCTTCTCTTTTTACATGTAAACCTGTTCCTGAAGCAGCTACTTGGGCTAACATATTCCCATTAAGGTTATATGTTCTTTGGTTTGCTACAGAACCAATTAAACTACTACCAACACTAGATAAAAAATTAATTATTCCCCCACTAGATTCAACTGAGTTAGATGGTTTATCTATTCTAGGATTAGAACGTTGCAAGCCTACTTGTTTAGCAGTAAAAGCGATTCCTTTAGGTGTGATTAAAAAATTAGTTATTCTTTCTAAATCCTCTAATTGCCTATTAAGATGGGGTACTGCCCCTCCTCTTATCAGACTATTAGGGACTCCTGAATTTAAATCACCGGGCAAATTAATTATATTAGGGTTTCTTTTTATTGCGTCAGCTATAGAATTTTTAATAAAAGGTTCAGGACTAAACCCATTATTAGGTTTATCAAAAGCCTTTCCTTCTCCAAAGGCCAATGATTTTTGTTCAGCATTATCTAAATTTGTTAATAATTTTTTTAGTCCCATTTATTTATATATTAAAATGATGTTCCTGTTTCAGGGTTAGTGTATCCTTTAGGTGTATTACCATCTAAATCTGCAAAATTAGCACCTACAGGAGTAGGTAAAACTGATGGCCAAATCCCACCATTTTGACCTGCTCCAAAACTAGCTCCTGGATTGATACTACTTTGGTAAATATTTGCTAATGAATCTTGTTTTAAAGTAGAAGATATTCCTTTATCAAATGCTGGACCAGGCGCACCATTTAAATCTTGAAAAGGTGAATTACTACTAAATCCTGGTACCTGTTGTAACGAATCTATGTGTTTTTGTGAAGCTTCTGTTGTGGGTAATTGAAATTGTGGTCCAGGTTCACCGTTTAAGTCTTGAAAAGGTGAATTTTGAGGACTACCAGGTACCTCTTGTAGAGAGTCTATATGTTTCTGTGAAGCTTCTGTTGTAGGTAGTTGGGATTGTGGTCCTTGGTTACCATTTAAATCTTGGAATGGTGAATTACCACTAAACCCAGGTACTTGTTGTAGTGAATTTATATGTTTTTGTGAAGCTGCATCTGTTGGTAGTTGGGATTGGGGTCCAGGATTACCATTTAAATCTTGAAATTGTGATTTATTAGGAGCAGGGGTATATGTTAACCCTGTATTGGTACTTTTAGCATTTTTAGTTAAAAGATCTACCATATGATCGCCTGTTTCGCTTTGGAATGGTGAATTTGTAGTTCCTTCTAATGTATTATAGAAAGAATCAGGTACACCGTCTAAATCTTGAAAAGGAGAAGTTGTTGGCACTTCACTAAGTGAATCAGTATGCCTTAATGATGCAGCATCTGTTGGCCGTTGGAATTGAGGTCCTTGCTGTGTTTCCATATCACTAACGGGTCCATTAGCTAAATCAAATATTGAGTTTTTATTTTTTATTGCCATTTTATTTCATTTTTATTGATATCCACTTCGGTTTTTAGCGTCTGTTTGTGCTAATCCATTTACTGCTGAATTATTAGAGGCAGCATACCCATCATATTGTGTATTTACATTTACATTTACCCTTGACATTGCTAGTGCCATTTTATTATAGTCGAATTTGTCTTTTTCTGCTGCTGTTTCTACTGAGCTTTTCTTTACAGAATCATCTGTTACATCAAAACCACCCATTAAAGCACCAAATATACTAGTCCCTGATTCTAATCTATCTACTAATATTACAACAAAATCCTTAAGTTTTTCTATTGCTGCGTTAAATTTTTGTTGGGTTGATAATTGTTCTAATTGTGCTAATGTTGTTTTATCATTTTCTCTTCTTGCTTTTTCCTTTAATTCAGCTATATTTCCTTGTTTTAAAAGGATATCAGCTACTTGATCTGCTTGCATGCCTAAAGACTTAGCTAGTGCATCCTGCTGTAAAACATTCATTTTAGAAAAATCATTAAAATCACCCATGTTTTCAGCTAATTCTTTAGATAATGTTTCTTGATCACCTGTTAATGCTGCTAATCTTGCCTTTTCTAAGTTTATTTGTTTACCTGTAAGTAATTCGGCCTCTAACTCTGAATTTATGGATTCTTCAAAATTTAATAGTTGCTTTCCAGCCTGTGCTACATCTTTTAGTTCCATTCCTAAAAGTTTAGCTTGTGTTATAGCAGCTGCTATTCTTCCTGGATTAGCACTTAAATTAGCTCTAATCTGACCTGATACTTTACCTGTTTCTTCAAGTACATCTTTTATAGCTACCCTAGAACCCATTTCCCTTTCAACGGCTTTTGCTGCTCCTGTGGCATCTAATTTTATCTGGCTTATACTTTCTCCCCCCAATAATGAAGCTTGTGCAAACCCCATTGCGGATTCTTTAGTTAATCCTAATCGATTCTGTAGTGTAGCTACACCATCTAATAATTCACCTGATATTACTGTTGAACTAGTTCCTAAAAATGTATTAATGTCGGCGAATGCTTTGCCTATTTCTTTAGAAGTATTTAATAGGTTATCTGAAGACATTGCTGCTTCGTTTAACCTACGATTTAGTCCTCTAGCTTCATTTTTAGATACTCCTAATCCTTTAGCTAATGCTGTTATTTTATTATTTGCACTTATTAATGCTTTAACTAATGCTACCACACCTGTTAATATTAAACCAAAAGGGTTTAATTTTAAAGCTTTAAAAGCACCCATTAAAGATCCTCCTAAACCTTTACCTGCTACTGCTGCGGCTCTAGATCCTTTAGCCATTTTATTTATACCAGAAGTAAAACCTGAGGGCAACTTTAAATTTTTCTGTAGTGTACCTGCTGATGATTCTAAGAAGTTAAAAGATTTTGTTGCGGCATTACCACTGTCTTCGATTTTCTTTACTCCTTCTCCTTGTGCTTTAGCTAATTTTTGAGCTCTATCAAGTTGGTCATCAAGTACACCAATTAATTCTCCATTATCTTCAAGACTATCTTCTATTAGTTGTTGTCTTTCAAATTCAAGTTTTTTAATTAACTCTTGAGTTTCTGCATGTTTTTGTGCTACATTTTCGGCCTTAAAAGTTCCATCTAAGATTTTATCCTCTATATCTTGTTGTTCAGTAAGTGCTTTTACTAAACTTCTTTGTAAAGATACAGAACCACCTAGTTGTTCTCTTTGATCGGATTGGTGTTTTAAAATCGCTTTAGTAAGGTCTAAATTTTGCTTAGCAAATTGAACTTCTTGTGCTTTATTTTGTAAAAATTCTTTATTATTTTCGTCTCCGTTAGCCATAGTATAATAATTCGATAATAAATATGAAAAAAGAAAAGATATCTACGATATCTTTACTTCTTAAAGTTATAAACACTTGAGGGTGTTATATTAGGCCCCATTGTATTATTTTGGGGTTTTTCACTTTGTTGTGAATTTTTTTCTGATTGTTTTTTAAAATATTCATTAAGTTTTTGAATATGATAACGTCTCAACCAAACTGGCATATTATATACTTCTGAGTGTATGAAACCACCACCGCCATGGTACACTAGATCGTGGATCTGAGTAAATATAATATTTCTATATTCCGGCGTCAGGCCAAAAAAAGTCGGACCCAAGTGGAAACATTACATTTGATTCCACAGCTCCATCTTCAAACACTGCGTTTGCTTGGAGTGTAACATCTGGGGAGATGTCTTTAATATGATTTCTTAAGGCTCTTGAATCTCGGGCTAAAAAAGCATTATCTATAAATTCTCTTACTGTTTTTTTATCATAATTACCTTCGATAGATAGTATTACATGTTTTAGTTTAGTGGTACCTTCAAATCCTCTTCTATTTAATTTTTCTAATCCTTTAATCTCTTGTTCGATTTTAGTTTCATCTTCATGAGTTAAAAGTTTAAAAGTAATTTCTTTTTTAGATGTAGGTAAAGTAAAACTAAATTCATTTCTACCTTCAACGGATGTAGACACATCTATTTCTTTATCTTCTAATTCAGTTAAATCTATTGTTGCCTTAGATTCTATACCTGTTTCAGGGTGATTTAACATTATATCATATTCAGGACCATACCCTAAGATACGAGCTGCTATTAATATTGCGTTTTTATCACCAACTAATAAATTTTTATAATCAATAGGGGTTACAATAAGTGATTGTAGTAGTTTATCTAAAACTGTACCACTTTTGATTAGGTTTATATTAGTTAAAATATCTTCTTCTTTAGCTGTCATATACTTCATTTCTATGACTCCTTTTTTTAGTGGGGACCCTTCAGGATAAAGTAAACCTTTTGAGGGTAATGTAACTTCCTCTGTGGGAAATTGGTGTTTTTCTTCCATAACGTTATTTAATTAAAACTAGTTCGGATATACATATATGTGGGAAAAAAGAAAGCGCCAAAAAGGCGCTTTTTCTTTATAAAAATTTTAATATTAGTAATTCAAGATGGCGTAATCCATTACTATAGTCATATTAATATTTGCTGGTGCATCTGAAGTCCAATCCATATCACCAAAATTAGCTGATTGACAATAAGCACCTTTTAAGATCCATTCTTCAACAACATCACCTACTGGTCCTAATGTATTAATTCTAATATCTTTTTTATAGAAATCAGAATAACCATCTCTACCTGTAACTGATTCGTGTGATAATCTTACCCACTCCATTACTGCTTGAGCACCTGATGGTGTTACAGGATCGTATAAATCACATGTAATATTTTCCCAGTTTGCTTTACCTTTAATTTTTCTTTTCACGTTGATGTGATCAAGAACTACTTCTCCAAAAGTAATACTTGGTCTAGCTATTTTTTTAATAAGGTATGCTGGAATACCATCAATAAACATTATAAACCTATTTTGTAATTTAGGTTCAAATGCTGTGAACATAGTTTCGTTAGTGTTTAATATTGCCATCTTTTTATTTTATTTATTGTTCTATTATAAATATAATTGTTTTTAGTTTTTTATGCATCAAATGTTGCTCCCGTTGGAAGAACATTAAAGTCAAGTACTATAAATTCAGCTGTTTTAGTTGGTTGTAAATAAATTGCACCTACTAATTGATTTCTATCAATTACATCTGGTGTATTATTACCTTCATCCATTTGTACTCTAAACGCGTATAATCCTTGTTTTTGTTGTACTGATTCTAAGTATGGGTTAACAATGTTTAAGAATCTGTTTCTTGTAGCTTGTGTATTTTGTTCAAATACTAAGTATCTTGAAGAACTTGCAATAAATTTCTTAAGTGCAATTAATAATCTACGAACGTTAATTCTATCTAATGCTGTTGATCTTTCTTGAAGTGTTTTCTGACCCCAAATACAAACTCCCGTTGCTGGGAATGTTGCTATTGGATTAATCTTAGCATCATATAATACATCTCTTTCAGATTGGTTTAATCTGATTTTAGCTTCTAGTACATTTCCTAATACACCTCTATTTAAACCTGCTGGTGCAAACCATTCTGCAGCAATTGCATCTGAAGCTGCTATAGCTCCTGGTACTATTACTGATGGTGGTACTAATACTGGTTTATTTTGCGCAGTATCAAGTACTTTAACCCATGGATAATAAACTGCAGCGTAGTTAGTGTCTAATCCATTTGCATCGTTTATGGCTGTGTTAACCGATGAATCATATTCTGTTAAATCCATTACATAGAATGTATCTCCTCTTCCTTCTACCATATCAACTGCATGGTTAGTTACTGATGGGTGTAGAGATTTAATTACACCTGGTAATGCTAACATATTAATATCATACTCATCTTGGTTTGAAAGTATATTTAGTGCTTTTTTATATGCCGTTGTTCCTGTAGTACTGGCTCCACTTAAATTAAATCCATATAAGTTGGTACCATCTGAGTAAGTACTTGCTAATGAGCTTTCGTTTCCTACAAATATTGGAGACCATGGTGCTACACCATCTGTACCTCCTTGGAAAGGAACTGTAAATTTAATCTGATTGTTTGTTGGACCAGTTGCTCCTGTTGGATCGATTGAAGCACTTAATGAACCTAACCATAATCCTGAGTCAGCATGACCACTATAATTTTCAACACTAAATGCTCCCGCTATATTTGATTCTTCAATACTAGGTAGTGGTTTTAGGAAGTTATAATTATCAGATGATTTTTCATTTGATTTCCATCCTAAATAAGCACTTGTATTATAATTCCCATCTGCAGCTGTTTGTGTACCTTCATAAGATGCTGATGGAAATATAGAGTTTACATTTAATGATGCTGTTGGGAAAGGATTAACTATAGCAGCAAAACCTTTAGGTGATAATTTAGGGGATGTTGCTTTTCCTTCTACTGCATCTGAAACTTGTACCCTAATGTATTCTGAGATATTTGGGTAATTTCCTTTTAATTCTACTTTCCCTAATGTTTCATTATATTCTGGGTATCTATCTCCAATTACTCTTGCTATGTAATTTGGGGAATCTGGATCTAAATTAACATTATTAAACTGTTCTAATATTAATGGACTTTTATCATTATCTTGATATTGTCTTAAAATAATAGAGAAAGTTGAATATTGTTGTTCACCATCTATGTCACCTGGTTCCCTTAAATTAGCGATTGAAATTTTATATTTTGTATTTAAGTCAGTTCCATGTGATATTGTGTGAAACCTGAATAGTGATTTTCTTCCCAACGCAATTTGTGATTGAATATAAGGTGTGGAAGCATATGAATAACCTTCTGTTGCACCTACTTCAGATCCATTAAATACTGCGTTTGTAGCACTCATTTTAGCTAATTGTACTACTGAACCTGAACCTATTCCTGATGCATACCCAGATAGATTATCTGTTGCTAATATGCTTGATTGTAATTGTTTAAAGTTTATATAAGTATATCCTGATGTGCCCGAATATGATACTACACCATCTTTACTATTATTGGGTGAATCACCTAATTGGTTAAATAAATAGTCACTGTTTGTTGGGTTAAGTGAAGCAGATAACGAGGTTGATGTCACATTAGCTCCATTTAAAGTTATACCAAAACTTGAACTTATAACATGACCACTTGGGATTGTTGAAGTACTTAATGATGGGGAAGCGTTTATATTTTTAGAGGGATAAATTATACCTAAAATAGTACCTCCACCTATTGAAGCATCTAAACCACCTTCTAATTGTAAAGTATTTGTATTTATTGCACCACCTGAACCCGTTTGTACAGTAATTAAGTTACCTGAAACACCTGAATTTGAGGAAGTAATTCCTAAAGCTGTATTTCCTTCATTATTAGCGTCTACTCCTATACTAGCAGCATCTATTTCGGTTGCAATATTATTTAAGAAAGTAGTTGCATCAGAACCTGTTGTAAAGAAATATAAGTTTGCAGAAGCTACATCTTCTGATGCGGGAGCACCTGATGCTACGAATCTAAATTCTGTACTTCCTACGGTGATTTGAACTTCATCACCTGCTGTTTGGCCAAATGTACCTGCAATAGTCATAGATCCAGATGCTGGTGCGGCTGTTGAAGTTACTCCTGAGCCTGCTAGTACAGCTACAGGTTCAATATTTCCTGTTGAAAAAGTATATCCGCTACCACCTAATACTCTTGTTACAGTAACTGAGCCTGCGTTTCTTAGATATTCTCTAACAGTTTGTGGAACGAATGTTTCAGAGCTTAAGGATCCGAATTTTCTTTCATATTCTGCGAAACTTCTTACAACTGTTGGTACAAAAGCAGGACCTTGTGCTGTTGGTCCAACGATTGCTGCACCTATTGCGCCTACTCCTTGAGGTAAGAATGAAAGGTCGTTTTCTCTTGTGAAAACACCTGGTGAAATAATTTGTTCTGCCATCTTATATATTGTTTATTATGTTATATCCTTGGTTGGTCCCGTATAAATATGTAAAAGAATCGTAAACCCAACCAAAGAAAGCGATTAAGTTTAATTACTTAACCGCTTATAAATATTGGGTAATTTTTGAAAACTACTCTGCTGGTATGAAAGTACCTGTTTCTATATCTAAACTACCTTGACCATATTTGTCTGATAAAGATTTTGCTAGGGTGGCTTCTTCTTTTTGTAGAGAAGATAATTGTTCTTTTAAAATAGATTCTTGTTCTTCTATTCTATTTTTAGCTAAATATAATTGACCAAAATTGTTTGTAAGTTGGTTTGTTCTAGCTTGAAGTTCTCTTAAGTTTTTAAGTTCTTCTTCTGTGAATTTTTGTGGGCCACTTTTAATATCTTGTGGTGATGGTATTTTTGTATCTGCCATAACTTTTATTTTAAATTAATTTCGGATATACATATATGCAAGTAGTAAAAACCGCAAATTATTTTACTATGATACCTTAACTATACCTCTATCGTTCCAAAGAGTTCCTGACGATCCTCTTCTTGTAGGTAGTCTGCTGCCGTCTAAGTCTGTTATAGTTGGTGTTGTTCCATCTTTACCATTAGCGCCATCAGCCCCGTCAGCGCCATCAGCACCAGCAGGTCCTCTTGCTCCAGTCGCACCTGTTGCCCCTGTATTACCTGTGTCTCCTTTTGGTCCAGCAGGTCCTTGTGGTCCTTGAGCACCGTCTCCAACCTCTGCGGTTATATATCTTCTAAGCTCATCTATATCTTCACTTAATTTTTGAATAGCGTATAATGCGGGGGCTATATTATCAAACATACCATCATCATTTACATGATCTCCATTATCATATTTGGTTTTTATTTCAAGTTCTTTAGATGAATCGATACTCCTAGCATCTTTACTACCACCTGTTTTTTTATTAAATACTTCTGATATTTTTCTATCTGCTAATGCCATAATTATAATGTATATTCCCAATCTACAG
>Ga0213866_10001849_pt1 | contig 15451 bp, 15 predicted proteins | sample PICome_11_FD_160079 | JGI IMG/M metagenome (GOLD analysis project Ga0213866, IMG submission 160079) | Coastal seawater microbial communities near Pivers Island, North Carolina, United States - PICO284 | ecosystem: Environmental > Aquatic > Marine > Coastal | place: USA: North Carolina...
GTCGCGGCAGACCGCGGCGAAGTGGCTGTTTTCGGCGAGGAAGCCGTAGCCGGGATGGATCGCGTCGGCGTCGGTGACCTCGGCGGCGGCGATCAGCCGGGGGATGTTCAGGTAGCTCTCGGCGGGCGAGGGCTTACCGATACACACCGCGTGGTCAGCCATGCGGACGTGCTTGGAGTCCTTGTCGGCGGTGGAGTAGACGGCGACGGCCTCGACGCCCAATTCGTGAGCGGCACGAATGATGCGGACGGCGATCTCGCCACGGTTCGCGATGAGGATGCGGTTGAACATGGTGTGTCTTCTCGCCCCGGCTTACTCGAGTTCGAAGATCGCCTGGCCGAATTCCACGGCGTCGCCGTTTTCAACCAGGACGGACTTGATTTTGCCTGATTTCTCGGCCTTGATCTCGTTGAAGACTTTCATGGCTTCAACGATACAGACGACGGTGTCGGCGGTGACCGAGTCGCCGGGCTTGACGAACGCGGGGGTGTCGGGGTTGGAGGCGGAGTAAAAGGTGCCAACCATGGGGCTGTCGATTGTTGGTCCTGTGGCTGCGGGTGATGCTCCTGCTGCAGGCGCGGCCGGGGCAGGTGCAGCGGGCGCTGCTGCAGGGGCGGGAGCCGCTGCAGGTGCAACGACCTGGACGGGCCCGCCGGCTGCGCCGCGCTTGAGCTGGACCTTTTCGGTGCCGTCATCGAGTTCGATTTCGGTGAGGTCGTTGTCGGCCATGAGGCCGATGAGTTTTTCAAGTTTCTTCAAATCGATCATGGTTGAAGCCCTAAGGGGTGGCTACTAGCTAGCTTAGATGATGGACCATTCCAGGTCGGTCGGCAAGTCGCTGAGGTTCTGAGCCCCGGTTTTCGTGACGAGGATGTCGTCTTCCAGCCGTACGCCGCCCTTGGCCCCGAGGTAGATGCCCGGCTCGATGGTGATGACCTGGCCGGGGATCAATTCGGTGTCGTGGGCCCCGATGCCCGGCTGTTCATGGACAAACAGGCCGATGCCGTGCCCCAGCGAGTGGACGAGCTTGTGGCCGTGCCGCTTGATGACGCTCCGTGCCGCGTCGTCGACGACGCGTAGCGGTACGCCCGGCCCGATGGCCTCGATCCCCGCGTGCATGGCTTCTTCGACGACTTTATAGATGTCAGCGATTGCCTTCTTGGGCTTGCCCATGTTCAGCACCCGCGTCATGTCCGACACGTAACCGTTGTACTTCGCGCCCCAGTCCACGAGGATGTTGGAGTTCTTCTTCAGCTTCTGCTGGCCTGGAACCGCGTGGTTGTGGCTGGAGTGGCCATCAAACGCGACGATGGAGTTAAACCCCAGACCTTCGGCGCCGTGGCATTTCATCCGGTACTCAAGGTAACCGGCCACTTCGACCTCGGTGATGCCCGGCTTGAGGATGCTTCGCATCTCGGTAAACGCGAGCTGCTGGATCTTGATCGCCTGCTTGATGCTCTTGATCTCGCTGGCGTCTTTAACCGACCGCTGGAGGAGCAATTTGTCGGCGTAGTCCTTGACGACCTTCGCGCCGAATTCCTTAACGATTGTCTTGCGTTCAGGCACACGCAGGTAAGGGGCCTGAACGCCGACACGCTTGAGACTACGGCGGGCCAGAGTGCGTGCGGTGGCTTGCGCCAGGTTCTCATTAAACCCGTTGCTCCTGCCACGCATGACGGCGCGGACGTGAGGCGCCTCATCGGGGATGTGGTCCTTGAAACGCATATCCGAGATGACCGTCAGGCCCGAGCCGGTGCTCGGTACCCAGAGCCAGGAGTCTTCGCCAACGAATCCGGTGAGGTACCGGATGTCGTGCGAGTTTGAGATGATCAAACCATCCATCTCATCGCTGCGCAGCCGCTGCTGCAGTTCCTTGACCCGTCCCTCTAGGTTCTTCGGTGTCGCGGGCTTCTTTTTTCGTGCGGTTGAACGTCTTGCCATGGCAGGGAGTTTATCGAAAGACGCGCTGGCGCGTGTCATTGCGAGCGATTATCAACAAAAGGGAGCGGCAAAATAGGCGCTTTTCACCGGTCGCCGAGGTCGGCCATCGGACCTATACTGCGGAGTAGAGACTGCAGCCCCACTACCCGAACTGATTGCCCGCCATGACCGACGAAGACCCCTCCCCGATTCTGCACGTTGACGACGACTGGAAGGCCCAGGCCCAGGCCGAGAAGGCCAAGCTCGCCGAGAAGGAGCAGGCCGCAAAAGAGCAGGCCGCCGACGCGGCTCCCGCTGACGCCACGCCGAATCAGGGCGCACCGGGCCAGATCCCCCCCGCCGATTTCACCACCCTGGTCAGCTCCATCGCGACGCAGGCGCTGTTCTCGATGGGCGCGATGCCCGATCCGCAGACCGGCCAACGCTACACCAACCTCGATATCGCCCGGCACCACATCGACTCCCTGAGCGTCCTCGATGAGAAGACCAAGGGCAACCTCAGCGAAGACGAGGGAAAGATGCTGACCTCGACGCTCTACGAGCTCCGTTCCCACTACGTACAGATCGCCAACGCCGCGCGCTCGCCCGCGACCGGCGGCCCGACGCAGTAACCCCGACTTACACACGACCCCGCCGACGAAGCACCCTCGCTCTCTGAGCCAACCGAGACCCACACGTGTCCGACGCCTCCCCCGCCGCCCAGGCCTCTCCGCTGACCCGTTACCACTTCCTGCTCCGCCGGCTGCACTCGCTGTCAGGCATCCTGCCCGTCGGCCTGTTCGTGATCATGCACCTGTTCACGAACGCGCAGATGATCTGGGGACAGAAAGACGGATCCTCGGGCGAATCCATCTTCCAACACGAAGTCGACTTCATCCACTCGATGCCCGCGCTCTTGTTCATTGAGATCGCGCTGTGGTCGTCGATCGGTTTCCACGCCGTCCTCGGCTTCTGGTACACGTTTACCGGCAAGCACAACGTCAAGCACTACAAATACAAAGACAACTGGCGCTACACCTTGCAGCGCATCACCGGCATCCTCGCGCTGATCTTCATCTTCCTGCACATCGCAACGCTGCGATGGCGGTGGGACATCTTCGGCTGGTACACCCCCTTCTGGGCACACGGCGGCGTTGTCGATGGGGCCGTGATCGGCAAAGACGTCCCGATGTCGATCCCCTTCACGGCATATGCCCTGCAGAGCTGGGACGTCATCTTCCTTTACTTCATCGGCGTGATGTCGGTCGTCTACCACTGGGCCAATGGCCTGTGGACGGCCGCGATCTCCTGGGGCATCACGACCAGCGAGGCGGCGATGCGCCGCTGGGGCTACGCGTGCCTTGGATTGTTTGTCGCATTAACCGTCTTCTTCCTCGCGGCGATGTACGGGGCACTGACCTACAACGTCGATACCGACACGACGAACGATCAGAAAGTCGTGCTCGCACTCTCGATCAGCGACGAGGAGAAGGCCCAGAGCCTCCTCAAGAACGTCGACTGGGATCAGGTCAGCGATGAGCTGAAAGAACAGGCCCAGGAACTCGTCACGAGCGACGCGACCTGGCAGGAAGAAGACGAGTAAAAACACCGGTCCTCATGCCCGTAGCAAACGAGCAACAACGGACACCGCCGGGCAAAGGCCTGGCCTATAATGAAAACGTTATGGCAGACACACCAAGAGTCATTGTTGTCGGCGGAGGCTTAGCCGGCCTCGCCGCGGCCGTGCGCGTCGCGGAGGCGGGCGTGGCGGTGGACCTCTTCTCCATGGTCCCGGTCAAGCGCTCGCACAGCGTTTGCGCCCAAGGCGGGATCAACGCCTGCACCGAGCCCGTCCGTCAGGAGGGCTTCTCGGAGTGGGACCACTTTGACGAGACGCTTTACGGCGGGGACTTCCTCAACCACCAGCCGCCCGTCTACGAGATGGCGTACGCCGCACCAAAGATCATCGACCTGATGGACCGCATGGGCGTGCCCTTCAACCGGACGCCCGAGGGCTTCCTCGACCGCCGTTACTTCGGTGGCTCCGTTTTCCGACGCACGCACTACACCGGTGCCTCGACCGGCCAGCAACTGTTATACGGCCTGGACGAGCAGGTCCGCCGACGCGAGTCCGAGGGCAAAGTCAAGAAGTACGAGTTCTCCGAGTTCCTCTGGCCGATCGTGGACGAGGACGGCACCTGCCGGGGCATCGTCGCGCAAGACATGCGGACGATGGAGATCAAGGCATACAAGGGCGACGCGGTCGTCATGGCCACCGGCGGCTGCGGACTGATCTACGGCAAGTCAACGATGTCCGTGATCTGCACCGGCGGCGCGGCAAGTCGTTGCTACCAGGCCGGCGCCTGGCTGGGCAACCCCGAGATGATCCAGGTGCACCCCACCGCGATCCCCGGCGAAGACAAGTGCCGGCTGATGAGTGAGTCGGCGCGCGGCGAAGGCGGTCGCGTCTGGCTGCCCGGCATCAAGCAAGAGGACGGCACGTGGAAGCCGCACCCCGACGCGGGCAAACACCCTAACGACATCCCTGAGGACGAGCGCTACTACGTCCTCGAAGAGCTCTACCCTGACTATGGCCCGACACGGCGGCACGGCAATCTCGTCTCGCGCGACGTCGCGACCCGCGGCATCTTCTTCGCCGTCCAGCAGGGCTTCGGCATTGGTGGCGGGCGAATGGCTTACCTCGACATCACGCACCTGCCCGCGGACACGAAAGAAAAGCTCGCCGCGATCCTCGAGATCTACGAGAAGTTCACCGGCGACGATCCGCGGCACGTGCCGATGAAAATCTTCCCCGCAGTGCACTACTCGATGGGCGGAATGTATACCGTCTATGAAACGCAGCAGGACCCCAAGCCGAAGTTCCTCTGCGACATCGTGCCCGAGGATGCGGGTCAGGTGAAGGACCCAAGCAAGCCCGCCCACCCCGGGATGGTCAACGGTTCACACTACAACATGATGACCAACGTCAAGGGGCTCTACGCCTTCGGCGAGGTCAACTACCAGTACCACGGCGCGACGCGCCTCGGCGCGAACGCCTTGCTGTCCTGCATCTTCGACGGCATCTTCTGCGGGCTCGGCGTTGCCAAGTTCGCTCAGGAGCAGGCCAAGGAAGACCCGATCAGCGAGTTGAGCGACGAACTGTTCGAGGATTACGTCAAGAAGGAAGAAGCGAAGGCCGAGAGGTTCATCGCCACCGTTGCCGACGAGAGCGAAGGGGCGAACCCTTACGACATCCACCGTCGGCTGGGTGAAATCATGACCGATGAGATGACGGTCGTCCGCACCCAAGACGGCATGAAGCGTGCCCTGGGGGTGGTCCGCGACCTCATCAAGGAATATGAGGGCGTCAAGCTTGGCGACAGCGGCGCGTGGACCAACCAGAACCTGAGCTTCACGCGGGCGCTGGGCGACATGCTCATCTACGCCGAGGCGATGCTGCTGGCTGGCATCGAACGTAAGGAGTCACGCGGCTGCCACTACTGCTCGGACCAGGACGGCCGCAACGACACGAAATACCAGAAGTCGGCGATCACGCAGTACGACCCGAAGAAGAAGACCCACAAGGTCGTCTGGGAAGACGTCCCCATCCCGCTGGTCGAACCGCGCATCCGCGACTACGGCGGCAAGTCCAAGAAGAAGAAAACGACCAAGAAGAAAGCCGCAACCAATTCGTAACCCCGTTTAGCGGTCGGGCTCGTCCGACTATTTCAGACTGCATGCGTCCCCAAAACGCTTCGCTCCCAACCCGATACGCACTCTCAATCTGATCACCAACCCATGATCGCATCCAACAAACCATCCAAGTTCCGCGTCCGTATCCAGCGCCAAGACGGCCCCGAACAGCCCGCCTACTGGCAGGAGTTCGAGATTCCCACGACCGCGAACCAGAACATCATCACCGTCCTCCAACAGATCGCCTCCAACCCGACGACGATCGATGGAACGAAAGTCCGCCCTGTTGTCTGGGACTGTGGCTGCCTCGAAGAGGTCTGCGGCGCATGCACCATGGTGATCAACGGCCGGGCCCGTCAAAGCTGTTCTTGCCTCGTCGATGAGTTCTTCGAAGGCAACAGCAACGACCAGGTCATCACGATTCAGCCGATGACCAAATTCCCGGTCATGCGCGACCTGTTCGTCGACCGCCAGCGGATGTTCGACAACCTGACCAAGCTCAAGGCCTGGATCCCGGTTGATGGCACACACGCGCTCGGGCCGGGCCCGAAGGAATCGCCTGAGGAGCAGGAAGATCGCTACGCCCTGTCGCGATGCATGACCTGCGGCTGCTGCCTGGAAGCCTGCCCGCAGTTCACCAAGGACAACGATTTCGTCGGCGCGCAGGCCATCGCCCAGGCGCTCTACTTCAACGAGCACGACACCGGCAAGAAGCTCAAGGGCGATCGGCTGGACGTCCTCATGGGCCCCGGCGGCGTCGCGGACTGCGGCAACGCACAGAACTGCGTCAAGGTCTGCCCGAAAGAAATCCCCTTGACCGAAGCGATCGCAAAGGTCGGCCGACAGCTCACCATCCACGCGGTCAAGCGGTTCTTTACCGGCAAGAAGTAGCCTGAAGAGCCGTCCCCGCCAATGCGTCCAGTCAGTCGTCGTCTGCCGCGGTCCCGCCGTCGGGTTGCTCGACTGAGGTTGATCGAGTCGACGCTTCGTCTTTTGTCGGCGGCTTGCCATAACCTTTGCAGCCCACGGCAATGACCGTGACGAACGCGATCGCCAGAATGACAATCGTGGCCTGGTTAAAACGATCCAACATCTTATTTTTCATCTGCGTGCTCCATTGAGACGTATATCCTGACCGCCCGGCTCAGCAGATCAATCTCGGTTTCACACGCCGAGGAGAGTTGGTAGAGCCGAGTAAACAATTCGCTGTCATCCAGATCCAACTCGGTTGGCCGCTTGCCATCCTTCGATTCGAGCGGGGTCAGATAGTAGGACCACACGTCGGACAGCTTTGCTTCAGCCCGTTCGACATGATCAAGGATATTCGCACGCGCTTCTTGATGCTGCTCAGAGTCCCGATATTCCGGGGCACTGCTCTTCTCTGAACTAAAGTGAATCTTGATAGCGCTCAGCACGGACTCAAGTGTGCTCCCGTTCGCGTAGTCCTCATTCAGTACGTCATACTGATTCAATATGTCGCGATAGCTCAGTTCTGCAACACCGGCCTTGAGGGGTTGGCCTTGAGCATCTTGCTTGAAACCATCCGGCCCGATCCCGCCGACAGCCTGCCGATCCATAATCTGCATCCAAACAAGCCGCTCCATCATTGACTTGGCGATGTAGATCGTCGCATACCCCTCGGAATTAAGAGATTCAAGCAACGCCCCCGCCTGCTCACGCTGCCACTGCATGTCCTGCATTAGCATCTCGTGCTGATGGTTCTCTTGGGTGATTAGCAGCTCGTTGTCGTGGTATCGATTTTCCAGGTACGCCGCAGTCCCCCCGATCCCCAATGCGATAATGGCAGCAGGGAATGCTTCTGACAATCCGCCCGCAACCGCTGAAACGATCTCGACCCCTTCTGCCCTGCCGACCGACTTGCTGATGTACTTGTAATAGCTGCGTGCCCATTCATATAACGCGACCATCAGCACCAGCCAACCAACCACCGACAGGGTCATCAACCCCATAAATCCGCGCGGGCTGCTGTCGGAGACGAATAACCACGCCCCCACTGGCAACAGCATCAGCGTCAGGACCGCGAACGGATTGAGTACAACACGCACCCATTTGGGGATCACCAGCGCTTGGTCATCACCCTTGAGTGACTCGCCCGACGGATCGGCCTTCTCGACATTGACCGTCACGTCCGCGTGTTGGCCCGCATGGATCTCAATGCCCAGGCCTTCCTCGTCCCGCCCGGTTGCATCGACGTCCACCTCGGCCTGGCCATGCGGCTCGACCTTCACTTCGATGGGGTCGTCGATCATGTCGGCCAAGCTCTCATCGGGCTTGATGGTGTCTTTCTTCTCGCTCATGGCTTGGGTTGTACCTGAGGGTCTTTCTTTATCGCCTCTTCGCGCTGCTTATCCGTGGTGATCCCGAATCGCTGGTTCAGGCCGACGACGACCCCGGCATCAAACCCCTCGACCGTCGATCGGTGAGCGGGGTCGCCCATGCGGTCGAGCGGGTTGCGGACAAAGACGCCTGCGCCGGGCTCGAACCGTTTGAGCCAGACCAGTTTTTCCTGAGTCAACTCCAACGCACTGACCTGAGAGAGCGTAAAGTCTTTGACCTGCTCGAATAGTTCAGCAGAGTAGATCTTCATCCCGCCATCGATCTTGCCGTCCCCGTCGTAGTCGTTGGCGGGGTCCCAGACATAGACCTTAATCAACCTGTATTCACGGCCGTCCGTCGCATCCGCGATCGCGTCGATGTTGTTCCCGGCATCTTCGATTGCGCTGGACTTACGCTGCTGATCTTCACTGAACAGCCCAACGCCCCAGGTCGCGATATCCGAGCCGATCGATTCGGCACCGCCGATGATCTGATCGCCGATAGGCACCTCGACTTCTTCGTATTGAACCCCGTAGATCACCGCGATATGGCCTTCGGCACTGTTGGCCGAGCTACCCATCGCAAACAGAACGGGCTGGCCCCCCGAAAGCGAATGGATGATCTCACGGTCGCTCAGATCGGCTGGGCGGTTCAGGTCGATCACGTACCGTTCTTGGAATTGATCACGGAAGCCACCGGCCATGGCATCGACGATCTCTCCTTCGTACCCGACCTCGCGCTGGCTCTGCGGGAGCGTGAGGATGTGCTTAGCGTGCAGTTCTTGCTGCTCAAGCGATTCGCCAAGGGTATGGAGCTGGATTGCACGGACACAGGCCGCCCAGCAAAGCTCCTGTGATTTTTGCGGCTGAAGCTTGTCGGGATCCAGGTCGAGCCAGACCTTCCACTTCGTCTCGGAATACGTTTTCAGGTTCGCACCCTCCGTGACCGGGGCGGGGGCCGGGCCACTGGCACAACCGATCACGGCGAGCGAGAAAGACATCATCAAAGCAATCTGGCGAAAATAAAACAATTTGAGCCCCAGTAAAAGCAAGCGTCAACAGAAGTTAGAGCTCGCTCATTCGCCCTCAAAACAATGAAGCAGATCCGTATACGCAGCATACTTCGTAAGGAAAGAGTGTCAAGGCAACGTATATAGTAAATTTTAAAAACGCTTCATTATCAACATGTTAGGGCCATCACGCTCTGTCACACTGGTCTACCTAATCCGCCAATTTCCCCCTCGCCACATCTTCCGTAGATTGACACGACAACCGGGATCGCGAATCAACCCCTGAATGACCGATATACCATGGCAGGTCTGTGCGTCCTTCTCTTGGAGTTGGTGCCCCATGGTTTGTCCCGTCAAGATCGATTCTGTCCGCCCACTGGTCCGCTACGTCGATGACGACCAAGCAGTGATCGACACCCACATCCTCACGCACGCGACGCTGCCCGCCGACGAATCGCATCGCACGGCCGACGCCCCGATGGCGTACGTCATGGCAGAGATCGATGGCGCCGATGGCTTTCATGACGAAGGCTGCGGTCGGCTCCTGCTCAAGTCGTGCGGCTCACGCATGCAGGGCGGCTTCCGTTTCGGGATCGATGAGCCCCAGCGCTGGTGGCCGGCGGGCCTGGGCGATCAGCCGATGTACGACCTGACCATCCGGATCATCGTTGGCGACGACGTGACCGACGAAGCCAAGCTCAAGATTGGCCTGGCCTCGGTCCGCCGGGGGCACGTGCTGGGTGATGACCTGCCGCCATCGCTATTGGTCAATGGACAGATCTGCGAAGTCGTCGAAGTCCTCACGGTGGACCGTGTCGATGAGAACCAACTACTGCCCGCCAATGGCGAATCACTGCTGCTCGTCCGGGATCACTACGGCGCAGACCTGTTGTATCAAGCCGCAGACATGGCTGGCATTCTCGCGGTCCAGGCCGTGCCAATCGATCCCGATGGCGACCCGGCGGCACAGGTCCGCGACCAGGTCGTCCGCCTGACCGCTCACCCGTCTCTGGCCGGCTACTACACGGGGCACCTGGGCGAGATCAAAGAGACGGTTGATCAGTGCCTGCGGCAGCTCGACCCGACCCGTGCGGTCTTCGATCGCTTCCCGCTGATCGAAGATGCCTGAGCGGGCCACAAGCCCTCTTTTTGCAGGTCAATCGAACGAATCTGGTATCTTTTCCGGTGTACGCGCCGCGGTTGTCGTGCGTGCTTCCAGCCTAGCCCTACACCCGGAGCAAAGACCGATGAATAAGACCATGCTTACCACTCTCGCCGCCCTGCTTCTGATCGGCGGGCTCGTCGGCGTCAGCGCCACCTACGCCAAGCATCACGCCAAGGGCGAGCACAAGCACGCCGCCGAGGAAGGCTTCACCGTGCTCTTCGACGGCAGCTCGACCGAGCACTTCCGCGGCTACAACAAAGACGCCTTTCCGGACACGGGCTGGAAGCTCGAAGACGGCATGATCCGAGTCATCGGCAAGACCCGTGGCTCGGGCGACATCATCACCAAAGAACAGTACAGCGACTTCGACCTGCGATGGGAATGGAAGGTTGCTCAGGGCGCTAACTCCGGCATCATGTATCGCGTCGAAGAAGTCAAGAACCAGCCCACGTACAAGACCGGGCCTGAGTACCAGATCCTTGAGGATGGCAACCACCGCGACGGCAAGAACGTGAAAACCAGCGCCGCCGCGCTCTACGCTCTGATCCCCTGCAACGAAAAGAAGGCCCTCAAGCCCATCGGCGAGTGGAACAGCTCCCGCATCGTCATCAAGGACAACAAGGTCCAGCACTACCTCAATGGCGAGGTCGTCGTCGAGTACGTCTGGGGCAGTGACGACATCAAGGAGAAGATCGCGGGCAGCAAGTTCAAGAACTGGGGCGAGTTCATGACCAAGGACAAAGGCCACATCGCGTTCCAGTACCACAACGACGACGTCTGGTATCGCAATATACGCATCAAAGACCTCGGCGGCGAATAAAACCCGGACACTCGGCCTATCATGAAGGACAACAATCCACTCCACGTATTGCTCATCACCCTGCTGCTTTTTGCGGGGTGGGGCGCATCGTTTTCAGTCGCTGATGAACCCCGAAAAGAGCAGACCGAAGTAGGTGATGGCTGGGACATCGTCTTCGATGGCAGCAGCACCGACGCGTTACGTGACTTCAAGAGCGACGACTTCCCGAAAAAGGGCTGGTCAATCGAGGAGGACGGCTCCCTACGCGCCCAGCATGGCAGCAGGGACATCGTGACCCGCAAGAAGTACACCGACTTCGATCTGCAGTGGGAATGGAAGCTGTCGAGGGGTGCAAACTCAGGCGTGATGTACCGAGTCGCCCAAAGCGGCGGCCATCCACACAGCTCCGGGCCCGAGTACCAGATCATCGATGACCCGCGTATCCACCTCAGCAGCACCGGCTCGCTTTATGGTCTGATCAAGCCCAACGACAAAGCATCAATTAATCCGGCGGGTGAATGGAACAGCTCGCGCATCGTCTTCAAAGACAACAGCGTCCAGCACTATCTCAACGGCGAACTCGTCGTCGAATACGTCTGGGGCAGTGACGACATCAAGGAGCGCTTGAAGCGAAGCAAATTCCGGAACTGGAAGGGCTACATGCAGGAAGAAACCGGCTTCATCGGTTTCCAGAGCCACGGCAAGGACCTTTGGCTCCGCAATATCAAGATCAAGGACCTCAGCGGCGAGGAAGATACCGAATGACAACCCTACCGAGAACGATCGCGTACGTGACCTGCCTGCTCGCAACGCTGGCAGGCACCACCGCCCACGCAGACGGCCATGCCAAGAAGGACAAGCCCGCCAACAGCGGCTGGGAAGTGCTTTTCGATGGCACCTCGACCGATGCTTTCCGCGGCTGGAAGAGCGACATCTTTCCGGACAAGGGATGGGTGATCGAAGGCGACGCACTGCATATTCAAGCCGACTCCAAGGCGGGTGATATCGTCACGAAGAAGCAGTACACCAGCTTCGACCTGCGGTTTGAATGGAAGGTCGCCAAGGGCAGCAACTCCGGGGTGATCTACCGCTGCATCGAGCACGACGATGTCCGCCTGTCGTTCATGTCCGGCCCCGAGTACCAGATCCTCGAGGATGACAACCACGTCAACGGCAAGAACCCCAAGACATCTGCCGCCAGCCTCTACGCCCACTACGCGCCCAACGACAAGAAGCAGCTCAAGCGCGTCGGCGAATGGAACACCGCCCGTATCGTGGTCAACGGCGGTAAGACCGAGCACTGGCTCAACGGCGAGATCGTTGTCGCCTACGACCTGAACAGCGAGGCGTTCAAGAAGGTCAGCCAGGGCACACACTACAAGCAGTGGCCCAAGTTCGCGACGGAAAAGAAGGGGCACATCGCATTCCAGGACCACACCGACGACGTCTGGTTCCGCAACATCAAGATCAAAGAGTTGCCCGACCCCGAGCCGGTGGCCGCCGCCGAGGGCGACGACTGGCTGGTCTTATTCGACGGCAATTCGTTGGATCACTTTGCCGGGATGAACGGCAGGGGAATCGACAAACGCTGGGTGATTGATAAGGGAACCCTGCACTACACCGGCGGGAAGTTCGGCGGGGACCTCGTCACCAAGCAGGCTTTCGATGACTTCGACATGCGATGGGAATGGAAGCTCTCTCCGGGAGGCAACTCGGGCATCAAGTACCGCGTCGATCCCACGAAGCCCAACAAGAAGATGTACGCCCTGGGGCTGGAATACCAGATCCTCGACGACGCCAAGCATAGGGACGGAAAAATCCCAAGCCACCGCATCGGCTCGCTGTATGACCTGATCACGGCCGACGAAGAAAAGAAGGTCAATCCAATCGGAGAGTGGAACGAGTCACGCATCTTGTCAAAAGGCAATAAGGTTGAGCACTGGCTCAACGGCGAGATTGTTGTCGCCTACGAGATGTGGTCGGACGAATTCAACGCAGCTTTAGCAAAAAGTAAGTACCGCAACAATAAAGACTTCGCCAAGACCCACCCCGGCCACATCGTGATCCAGGAACACGAAGACAAGGTCTGGTACCGCAACATTCGCATCCTCGAACTCAAGAAATAGTTTGAACCCGATGCAATTCGGGTGCGCTATACCCGTCCTTAACATTGAGTAACCATGCACACCACGCGATTCAAACTGCTGCCCGCCCTCCTGGCCATGATCACGGCACTCGGGGCCTGCAGCGCATCAGCTCAACCCGCGGAACAGCCCGAAGTGCCCCCAACACCCGCACCGGCTGAGCCCAAGCCCGACCAGCCCGAAGAAGCGCCGGCAACCGATGCGAAGACCGTTGCTCTGCTCGAAAAAATCGAAGCCGCTTCCGCCACGCTCAACACGTTCAAGACCCGCGTGCGCTACACCCGGCTGCAGACCCTGACCGGGGATGAGCAGCGACGCTTCGGCGATTTCTATTACGACGCGGGGGATGACGACGAGCCCACCCGCTTTGCCGTCCTGTTCGATCGGATCGTTGTCGATGAACGGGCCCGCCCGATGAAGACGTGGTATATCTTCGATGGCAACTGGTTGCTTGAGCGGGACCACGATGACAAGACCGCGATCCGCCGTGAGCTGGTGCCCAAGGGCGCTGAGCAATCCGGCATGCTCAACATGGGCGATGGCCAGATGCCGATCCCGCTTCGTTTGAAAGCCGACGAGGTCCTGAAGACCTACAAGGTCCAGCAGCACGTAGACGAGCCCTTTGGCGAGCAGACACTCCACCACCTCACGCTCACGCCCCGCAAGGGCAAAAAGGACGCGACGCCGATCGACCTATGGTTCGACAGCGAGACGCTGCTGCTGCAAAAGATCGTGACTACGGAAGATACCGACGAGATCGAGATGCTCTTCCCCACACCCAAGCCGAATCCAGAGATCAAGGCCGAGACGTTCGATACCGCCGCGCCCGACAAGAAGGACGGATGGCAGGTGCAGGAAGTGCCGATCGAGGACTAAGCCTTAGCCCGGCAGCGCATCAGCTAACTGATCCATCTGGTCCATCGTATTGTAGAAGTGCGGCGAAGCACGCAGATGACCCATGCGATCGGCGATAACGATTTGGCTAGCCGCCAGCGTCTTCACCGTCTGCGCATGTACCCCTGCATCCTCGGGCGCATCAAACGCGACGATCCCGCTCCGTTCGCTTGGACCGGGCGGCGTCACAACGGTGTACCCCTTCCCCGACAGCCGGCCCCGCAGGTGCTGACACAGCGCATCGACGCGTGACCATACGGTGTCCAGGCCGACTTCTAAGAGTAGCCCGATCGATTCGCCCATCCCACGGATGCCGTTGATGTTCCACGTACCAGGCTCGAACCGCCTCGCATCTGGGTAATACCGCTCGTCATAGCTGCCGTAGTTCAGGTGATTCCGACGCCCCAGCCAGCCCGCGATCGGCGGGCGCAACTGCTGGCAGAGGTCTTCATCGCAATACAGAAAACCTGCGCCCTCGGGACCGAGCATCCACTTGTGACCGTCGGCAGATAGGAAGTCGATCTCCAACGCCTGCACATCTACCGGCATCACGCCGACCGATTGAATCGCATCGGCGCACAGAAGCCCGCCTGCCGCGTGGACCTCGTCAGCAATCGGCTTCAGGTCCATTTTGTATCCGCTGCCAAACTGCACATGCGACACAGCGACAACACGCGTCCGGTCGTTGATGAGTTTGATCACCTCGTCGACGTCGATGCGATGATCCGGCCCCTGCTTGGCCTCGACGACCTCGACGCCCCGCCGCTTCAGGTCGGTCCAGGGGTAGCGGTTGGCCGGGTACTCGACGTCGGTGATCACCACCCGGTCGCCCGCCCGCCAATCCAGCCCGCCAGCGAGCATGCCCAGTCCGGTCGTCGTGTTGGGGATAAACGCGATCTCGTGCTTGCCCCGGGCGTTGACGAGTTGGGCGCACTGCGACTTCACCGCCAGAACGCGGTGGTACCAGTCGTTGTCCGCCAGCCGCCCCTGAGCGGCGCTCTTCGCACACTCCGCCATCACTCTGGCCGCCCGGCCCGCAACCGGGGCCACTCCCGCGTGGTTAAGGTAATTCACCTCGCACAGGACTGGGAACTCGGCAGCCAAGTCAATCGTTGAAATGGTGGGCAACGCTGTCACGTCAGCGATCCTAGACTAAGGAACCATGATGACGCAATTTCGCCTGCTACCCCTCGGTCAAAATCGCCCCCGTTTAGCGGCGGCCCGCAAGGGCCGGGCTCGATCCGCCGCACACACACGCCCTCTAGCAGGCCCCTCGCGGGGCCTCGCTAAACTGATCGCGATCGCTCTGTTCGCCCTGCTTCTCTGTCCATTCACATCCGCACAAACGGTCGAACAGCCCGCCATCGAGCCCTCCCCGCTCGTAACCCGCCTGCTGGACGACGACCTGCTGACCGACGCGCAGCGCCGCGAGGTGATGATCTTTCATGGGCAGTGGGAGGAGCTAAAGAATCTGACCCCACAGGATCAGC
>Ga0213866_10001851_pt1 | contig 15449 bp, 8 predicted proteins | sample PICome_11_FD_160079 | JGI IMG/M metagenome (GOLD analysis project Ga0213866, IMG submission 160079) | Coastal seawater microbial communities near Pivers Island, North Carolina, United States - PICO284 | ecosystem: Environmental > Aquatic > Marine > Coastal | place: USA: North Carolina...
GTTTCGCGTACGCAGAGCAGATGGCGAGCTGCGGTGGGTTGAATCTCGTGGCGAGCTAGAGATGGATCGAAACGATCATCCCTCGCTCTTCAAAGGCACGATTCAAGACATCACAGACCAGCGCTCGCTCGACGCCAAAGTTCAACAGGCGCAGAAACTTGAAAGCTTGGGCGTGCTCGCGGGTGGCATCGCGCACGACTTCAACAATCTGCTCGTTGGCATGTTGGGCAACGCCAGCTTGGTGATGCGTGAGCTGCCGCCGGAAACTCGGGCCTTTGAATTCGTAAGCAGGATCGAAGAAGCAGCGCGCCGAGCTGCTGAGCTAACGCGCCAGATGCTGGCCTACTCGGGCAAGGGGACTTTCGTTACTGAGCAGATTGATATCTCGAATCACGTCATGCATCTGACGCATCTGCTGGAAGTTTCGATTTCAAAAAGTGCGGTGCTCAAATTCAGTCTGAGCGAGCATCTGCCAGCGGTCGAATGCGACGTCGCGCAGTTCACCCAGGTCGTGATGAACCTGATCATCAACGCTTCCGATGCGATCGGGGAGCGCAGTGGCGTGATTCACGTTTCGACGGGACTGACTCGCGTGAACAAGGCCTACCTCGCAGACACCTTGCTTGATGAGGATCTGCCGGAGGGGTACTACGTCTATCTCGAAGTTTCCGACACGGGGAGCGGGATGGATGACGCTACCAAGCGCAAGATCTTTGACCCCTTCTTCACCACAAAGTTCACCGGGCGTGGCTTGGGCTTGGCGGCTGTTCTCGGAATCATTCGCGGGCATCGCGGAGCGATCAAAGTGTATTCGGAAGTTGGCAAAGGCACTTCGATGAAGGTGCTACTGCCCACCCCGCACGATCCACTCGCGCTTGAGTACAAAGAGTCAAGCACAGATGGTGGTGCGAACCGCGAGGAACGCGAGGGCATGAGCGGCTGCGTGCTCGTCGTAGACGACGAAGAGACCGTGCGCAGCGTAGCGCAGATGATGGTTGAAGCAATTGGCATGAAGGCAATCGCAGCGACCGATGGCAAGCATGGTGTTGAGGTTTTCGAGCGACGGCACGCAGAGATCGATATCGTTCTGCTCGATATGACGATGCCGCGCATGAACGGGCAGGAGGCTTTTGCTGCGATGCGCGCGATCAAGCCCGACGTCCGCGTTGTCCTATCGAGCGGCTACAACGAGCAGGACGCGACAGATCGCTTCAGCGGCAAGGGGCTTGCGGGCTTCTTGCAGAAACCATTCGATCTCGCGGCGCTTGAGCAAGTGTTGAGCGAGGCGAAGAAGTATACGCCTCCAAGCTAAGCTACTCTTCGTCTGCAATACCCAGAGCAGAGCGCAGGCGTGCTTCAAAGATCGGCGTGTATTGCTGATAGCGTTGCTGCACCGCGCTAGCGTTTTTCACTTCGTCGCCGGGCTGCATTGCTTCGACGCGCAGCAAGTAGGCGTTGTAGGGGCCTTTGACGATGCCCTCGTTCTGCAGTAGCTCCATGTCGATGCCACGAATGATCGTGCCGATCACGGGGAACTTTTGTGTCCACTCATCTGACGTGACCGAGCGCGGATCCATCTGAAAGAAGCAGTGGCCGGGCAGCAGCTTGCCATTCTCGCTGACCATGGCGAGCGTGCCGTAGCTGTGCGAGCGGGCGGAAGGAGTCAGAGGAATCTCCACCGGAGCGCGGAAGCTCGGCGTTCCAAACTGCACGATCTTGAGGTTCTCGCCATCGTTGAGCTTGCTCACCGGTTCGACGCGATAGGCAATCGTTGCACCGACATCCCAGTATCCCTGCTCGACAAGCGCCAGAAAAGCTGCGACGGCCAATGGTTGTTCGTCTTCAAAAAGCTCGACTTCAATCGGCCCATCTTTCGTTTCAAAGCGTACGATCGGATTGGCATCCGGCACGATCGCGATGCGTTGGCCGCCTCCGCCTTCCAGCGAATTGAGCGGTTGCACGAGTGCTTCCGTCGCGAAGTTTCCGCGACCGTTCAAATACGCGAATTCACCCTCGCCTAGCTTGAGCATGTCGAGGCCGCGGCCCATTTCGCCGTTGGGCAACTGCACGTCACGGCCGCGCTGCGCGATGATCACGTCGCCATCAATCACCAGCTCAACGCCGCGATAGTTGAAGAGAAAGTGCGCGTCGTTGTTGGTGGGATCCATGCCAAGCGCGATCCAGCCATCGCCTGCGTCGCGCCACTCGAAATCCTTGAGCGAATCAGCCAGCGCGCACACGTCGCTCGGCGGCACGCCCAAGAGCGCTGCGTTCTCAATCCGTTCTGTGTCGCCGAAAACCATGCCTGATGGCGTGCGGTAAACCTGCACCACGATCTCGCTCTCAACCCGCTCTTGTTGTGAAAGCCAATCCGCGAGCGGACCGCCACGCTGCATCTGCACTTGAGGGACTTCGCGCGTACTCGAACATGCGCTCGTGCAGGCGAGCGCGAGCCCCAATGCGATCATGATCTTGGTGTTGCTGCGCAATGAAGCGAGCGGAGTGAAGAGCTTATAAAAGGCCATGTTCGATCCTTCATCAACGAGGCGTCAATGCCTCGCGCTTACGATGCTTCAGGCTGCTTGCCGAGCAGGCGATTCAAGCGCGACTCGTCTTTGCGCACGCTCAGGCTCTTGCGTTGATTCAGCACGACCAGCCCAGGCTTTGCGCCCTTCGGTTTCTTGACGTACTTCTTCTGCGTGTAGCTGACGTTGGCTTTGCTGGCGTTCTTCATTTTCGAGAAGTGCATCGCCAGTTGCGCAGCATCTAAGAGTGTCTCGAGCGGCGGCGTTTGGCCCTTCTGCTCGGGGATGATCACGTGGCTGCCGGGCACGCCGTCGACGTGCAGGAAAGTGTCGTTGCCGTTGGCGATCTGAATGGTCAGGTGATCGTTTCCAGCAGCGCCTTTGCCAACGAGAATCTCCCAGCCATCAACGCTTTGCATGCGGCGCGGGCGCAGCTTCACATCGGCATGATTAATGTGCCGCGTTGACGCAAGGTTGCCGGTGATGAGATGCTCGCGTTCTTCCTCGGCGACGAGATGCTGCTCGTGCTTGGCCAGCATGCGTTTGATCTCGGGGCGCTCGGCGAATTCTTTGAGCGCGTCGTCATCCAGAATCTCAGCCTGCTTGAGCCATGTGCGCGCATCGTTGCGAGCGCTGAGCAAAACGTTCAGGTGCGTGCCCAGCTTCTGCGAGCCCTTGGCACCCTTGCGGAACTTCTTGAAGTAGAGCTCCATGTTTTGCTGCACGGTCATCGACTCATCAATCGGGATGGTGACGTCGACGGGATTCCCATCTTCGTCGTAATCCACGACGGTCACTTCGCCCTTCTCAGGCTTGAGGTTGGGCAAGTAGGCTTTGATCAAGTCGCCGTAGCGACGGAACTCTTGGTAGCGGGATTGCTCTTGAAGGTCTTCGTCGATCTTCTTCATCTTGCGTTCGATGAAGTCGACCTCGCGCTTGAGCGCACGCTTCAGTGAAGCGCGCAAGCCCTCCGCCTGGTCTCCCATTTCCTGATCTTGGTATTCGGATTCCACGGCGTTGTGCAATTCTTCTTCTTGGATGCCTTCAAAACGGTTCTGCAATGCTCTCTCCGGCAGACCGGAAGCTTCAGGTCGATGCCATGCAGCACCCTGCGCCAATTCACGGGAAGCGGGAATGGCGTGAAGCGACCCAAGTATATTGCGCTTTTCATCCAGCAGGAAGCAGTTGGTGCGAGTCCCGAGCAACTCTTGAATCAGAATGGGGTAGCCAGACTTGCTCTCAAAATGCATTTCGATTACGCGCTCGTCATTGAGCAACGAGATTGAAACGAATCCAGCACCCTTCAGATGCTTCTTCAACTGGTCGGCAAAAGGATGCGCAAAGGGCGGCTGTGTGGGCGCGTCGCTCAGCGTGTGCAGGCGCCCGTGCTTGCGGTGCATGGAGAGGAGAAGCCAGCGCTTGCTCGTCTCGCCCTTCACCTGATCGAAGCCGTAAAGCTCGAGCCCGATCGTGTGGGGCGAGAGCATGCGAACCTTCTGCACTTTCCGCTTGGTCAGTCTGCGGGCGATGTCGTCGGTAATCGATTGCAGTTCTGCGTAGCTCAGCACAAGGCGCGTCTCCAGTGGTCGAAGTGATGCGTGAGTCTAGCAACCACGCCAGCGAGAAGTGGCCTGGAACTCTCATCTGGGCGCACCAGAGGAATGTGAACGTGGTCGAAAATAACGAGTGCGCGTGAATCTCTCACGCTCTTGCGCAATCCGCTGATTGACATCCACTCTCAGCAAAGGATGATTTGGCCATGCATTGCCCGAAACGAAGCCAGCCAGTCTTTGGCTGTGATCGCAATTTGGGCGTATCAGGGAAGGCGGACGCGCATCATGTCACAGAACGGCAATGGACAACACAGCGCTTACTCGCTCGATCAGAACGCCGCGAACCTCGCGTTTATCGAAGCTCTCTTTGAGGATTACCTGCAGGATCCCGATTCCGTTTCGGAAGACTGGCGCAGCTACTTCGCAGGTGTCTCCAGAGACAACGCCATTAATAATGAAGCGCGTTTTCACACGACGCTTTCGCAGTACAGCCTCTTCAATCCACCGAGCTTTGACCGCAGAGGCCCTGTCTCGAAGAGCGGCAAAAAGAAGAGCACCATGCTGCGCTCGAAGGAGCAGCTCTTCGGCAAGCGCGTTGATGATTCCGTGCTACTGCAAGACAAGGTTGACCAGATTGTTCGCGCCTACCGCGTGCGCGGCCACATGCATGCAAAGCTTGATCCCCTGGGCATCCCGCGCCCTGAGTTCAAAGAACTCGACCCCGCCTTCTACGGTCTGACTGACGAACACCTCGACATGACCGTCTCGACCACCGCCGTACACGGCCCGGCAGTTTCGACCGTGCGCGACATTCTCGATCGTCTGCGCAACACCTACTGCCGCTCAATCGGTGTGCAGTACATGCACATTGATGATTGGGATACCAAAGATTGGCTTCAAAAGCGCATGGAGGGCAGCGAGAACCGCCTGCAACTCACGCGCGACGAGCACATGCAGATTCTCACCCGCCTGACTGACGCCGTGATGTTCGAAGAGTTCATCCAGCGCAAGTTCCGCGGAGCGAAGAGCTTCTCGCTCGAAGGCGGCGAAAGCCTGATTCCCTTGCTTGAGCTTTCGATTGAGCTCGCAGCAGAACAAGGCGTGAATGAAATCGTGCTTGCTATGGCACACCGTGGCCGACTGAACGTGCTCGCCAACATCATGGGCAAGAGCCCGAGCATGATCTTCAAAGAGTTCCAGGACATGGATCCGATCAAGCACGGTGGCCATGGCGATGTGAAGTACCACATGGGGTACTCATCCGATTACAGAGCGCGCGGCGGCAAAGACGTCCACCTTTCGCTCTGCTTCAACGCATCGCACCTGGAATGCGTCAACCCGATCGCGCTCGGACGCATCCGCGCCAAGCAGGATCACCACGGCGACGCAGACCGCGAGCGCGGCTTCGTGATCCTCGTTCACGGCGATGCAGCATTCATCGGCGAAGGCGTCACGCAGGAAACCTTCAACCTGAGCGAGCTGCCCGGCTACCGCACTGGCGGTACGCTGCACGTGGTGGTGAATAATCAGATTGGATTTACGACCTCGCCGCACCAATCGCGCTCAACGCAGTACTGCACTGACGTCGCGAAGATGATGCAGATCCCGATCTTCCATGTTAACGGCGAAGATCCGGAAGCAGTCGCGCAGTGCGTGAGCCTTGCGATGGACTTCCGCGCGAAGTTCAAGCGCGACGTAGTGATCGACATGTACTGCTACCGCCGTCGCGGCCACAACGAAGGTGACGAGCCGAGTTTCACCCAGCCGAAGATGTATGAGGTGATCCGCAATCGCAAGCCCGTGCGGGAAGGCTACCTCGATCACCTGATGGAAATTCAGAGCGAAATCACCCGGCAGGATGCTGACGAAGTGATGGCGCAACGTCGCGAATATCTCGAAGCGCAGCTCTCTGCTTCGCAAAAGCAAACGCGCATCCTCAAGCCCTCGGCGCTGAGCGGGCTGTGGTCTGGCTACATCGGCGGGCCTGAGAATCTCGCGCCCAAGGTCGATACGCGCATCACGCGCGAGCGCGCAGCCGAGCTGCTCACGCGCTTGAGCCAGACGCCCGATGGCTTCACGCCGCACGACAAGATTCAGCGTGTGCTGGATGGTCGTGCGGAGATGGCGCAAGGCAACAAGCCGCTCGATTGGGGTGGCGGCGAAGCACTGGCCTTCTCAAGTCTCGCGACTGATGGCTTCCCGATTCGCGTGAGTGGGCAGGACGTGCAGCGCGGAACTTTCGCGCACCGTCACGGCGTGGTTCACGATGTGAACACCGGGGACGAGTACGAGTCCTACCAGTTCATCACGCCGGATCAGGCGCCGGTGAGGCTGATCAACTCGCCGCTTTCGGAAGTGGCTGTGCTTGGCTTCGAGTACGGCTACAGCCTGGATACACCTGACGGCCTGGTGATTTGGGAAGCGCAGTTCGGCGATTTTGCGAACGTCGCGCAGTTGATCTTCGATCAGTTCATCTTCAGCGCGGAAGAGAAGTGGAACCGCTTGAGCGGCCTTGTCGTGCTGCTGCCTCACGGTTTTGAAGGCATGGGGCCGGAGCACTCCAGCGCCCGCCTCGAACGCTTCTTGGCGATGGCGGTCAACGACAACATGCAGATCGCGAACCTGACCACACCCGCGCAGTACTACCACATTCTGCGCAGGCAGGTGCTGCGCAAGTGGCCGAAGCCGCTCATCATCATGTCGCCGAAGAGCTTGCTGCGTCACCCCGCTGCAACCAGCACGCTTGAAGACATCACTGAAGGCGTGTTCCAGAAGATTCTGCCCGATGACGGCACGAACAAGGGCGATCCCTCACTCGTGCTGCTGTGCAGCGGCAAGCTCTACTATGAGCTCGCGAAGTACCGCGAAGAGCAGGGCCGCGATGACGTGGCGATTCTGCGCGTCGAGCAGCTCTATCCGCTTTTGCAAGACGAGATGATGGAAGCGCTGAGCCAGTACCCCGAAGGCACGCAAGTCGTGTGGGTGCAGGAAGAACCGCAGAACATGGGCGCGTGGAAGTACATTCACTTGCGCTTCGACAGCAAGGTCTGGAAGAAGTACCCCTTGATCGGTGTTTCGCGTCCGCCGGCGGCTAGCCCCGCCACGGGCTCGCCTGCTCGCCACAAGTACGAGCAAGAACGCTTGATCAAACAAGCCTTCGGCGATGAAGAGATGGAAACGATTCGCGACGCATGGTAGAGGCTGAGCAACGTTGTTTCTCGGCTTCGCCACGAAATGACGAATGGGCTTCGCCTTGAACTGACGAGTTGGCAACGCATCGAACTGAAAACCAAAACGCCCCAGAGGGGCAGCCTCCTTCGGGAGTCAACAGGAGCGTAGACGATGGCCGTGGATCTCAAAGTGCCTAGCGTCGGTGAATCAATCACCGAAGTCCAGATCGGTACCTGGATGAAGCAGGTCGGCGATTACGTCGAGCTGGACGAAGACGTCGTGGAGATCGATACCGACAAGGTAACCACGGGCATCCCCTCGCCGACTGCCGGCGTGATCACCGAGCTTCTGGTGAAAGAGGGCGACACCGCGATGGTGGGCGACGTGATTGCTCGCATCGACGATACGGCAGCGAAGCCCGCCGGTGGTTCATCTGCCAGTGCCGCTCCTGCGCCTGCCGCTCCGAGCGCGCCCCCGCCGCCCCCGCCATCAAGCGGCGGTGGTGCTGTGATGCCTGCCGCTCAGCGCGTGTTGGCCGAGAAGGGCATCAGCGCAGACTCCGTGCAGGGCACCGGCCCTGGCGGTCGCGTCACTAAGGAAGACGCGCAGAACGCGAAGATGGGCGGCGCTGCTGCTCAAAGAAGTGCCAGCCCCGCTCCGGCTGCTGCTGCACCGGCAAGCACTGGTGGCGCGCGCGAAGAAGAAGTGGTCAAGATGAGTCCGCTGCGCAAGCGCATCGCGGAGCGTCTGGTCGAAGCGCAATCCACGGCTGCCATGCTCACGACTTTCAACGAAGTCGACATGACGGCGGTGATGAACTTCCGCAAGCAGTACCAGGATGACTTCGTCAAGCGCTACGAGCACAAGATCGGCTTCATGAGCTTCTTCGTGAAGGCCACGATCGACGCGCTCAAGAACTTCCCCTCGGTGAACGCGGAGATTCGCGGCACGGATATCGTCTACAAGAACTACTACGACATCGGCATCGCCGTCGGTGGCGGCAAGGGTCTTGTGGTCCCGATCATCCGCAATGCTGAGCGCCTGAGCTTCAGCCAAACCGAGCTTGCGATTGGTGACTTCGGCAAGCGCGCCAAGGCCAACAAGATCGGCCTCGACGAGTTGCAAGGCGGTACCTTCACGATCACCAACGGCGGCGTGTACGGCTCGATGATGTCGACGCCGATTCTCAACCCGCCGCAATCTGGCATCTTGGGAATGCACAACATCATTGAGCGCCCGATCGGCGTGAATGGTGAGATCAAGCTGCGTCCGATGATGTACATCGCGCTCACCTACGATCACCGCATCGTCGATGGCCGCGAAGCTGTTGGCTTCCTGAAGCGCATCAAGGAATGCGTCGAGGATCCGCAGCGCATGCTGATCGAAGTGTAAGCTTCGCTGAGCTTTGCTAATGCGAAGAGGCTGCCTCATCGGGGCAGCCTCTTTGCGTTGGAGCGCAGAGAATGAGCTTGGATTCGAATTGACTACTGATTGCTTGAATTTTCAGTAGTATAGAAAGTGGCCTGGTGTATCTTTATGTGACATTGAATCGGGAGGCGCACGCAGCGTCTGGTTCCTCAATGCCGAGGATCGAACTTTTGATCTAGTGGGAGAAGAAGCAATGGTTTCAGCTTTGATAACTAACGTATTCGACTTTTTTGATGCAGATGCCTGGGGCAACCAATTTGCAATCTTGTTGATTTGCGCGGTCGCGGCATCTGTTTGGTGGGGAGGCAGTTGGATCTGCGAACGATTGACAGGCAAAAAAGACAATCAAGTCGCAGGAGGAATTGGAGTTGCGGTGGTGCTCTTGCTCGGGGGCGGCATCTTCTTTACATCTTGTGACGGGCAAAGTGCGAAAGAGCAAGAAGTCGTTGCCTACACCGAGTTAGTTCAAGCTTCGAAGCAGTTTAGCGACATTGCATCTTCGATCGGAATTGGAATTCAGGGTAGTGATGCTCAGGCATCGCAATTGAGAGCCATGTGGCATGAAATGGCAGGCGACGCCGACGTGTTGATTTCAAAATACGAGATCATTCACACGCAGCTAGATGACTTTTCTTCTGCACAATTGAAAGAGTTCGCATCTCAACTTTCTAACTCTGCAAGCTCCGGCGATCAGGCATTGATCTCAATACTAGATCTACCCGCAAACAGCGATTCTGTTGGACAACGAGAGGCATTCCGACGCGCTGCCGAGAACATGAATCAATCACAGCGGAAGTACGGTGCCGTGCTGCTTGATCTAGCTTCAAAATGAACTCAAGACTACATCACGCTCGATAGACCCACTTTGCGCCGAGCATCGCGCCGCGCACGACGTTGCTGCGCTGCAAAGGCGCGCTCGCGTAGCGATCAATCAGCGCGGTCAGCACAGTGGCTGCATCATTGCCGGGCACATCGGCGAGCTCGATCAAGCATGCGGGCATGCCGCCGCTCGGCTGGAAGCGCTCAGGTAAAGCGCACACACTCGCGCGTGCAAAGGCTTCGCCCAAGCTGACCGTGCAGTGATTGTGATGCTGCTCGATGAAGGCGCGCATGGTGTCGAATTGCGAAAGATCAGGCCCCGCGCCGATGTCGGTTGCCAGCACCCAGTCTACGCCGCTGCTGCGCACTTGCTCCAAGTCCATGCGGCCAGAGCCGAGCGCGATGTTCGAGCTGGGGCAATGAGCGATCAAGCACTTGCGCTCTGCAAGCAACTGCCACTCGTCGAGATCAAGGTGAATGCAATGCGCGAGAATGCAGCGCTCGTGCAGCAAGCCAGCGCGCTCGTAGACTTCCGCGTAACTCGCAGCGTTTGGGAAACGCTCGCGCACGGCGCTGATCTCGTCGGGATTCTCGCTCAGGTGCGTCTGCACGGTCAGGCAATGCTGCCTAGCATAGGCGCCAGCGAGTCCCATCAGCTCTTCGCTCACACTCAGCGCAAAGCGGGGAGTCACAACGTAGCCCTCGCCCCAACGCTCATGCAGGCGCTTGATGCCCGCGAGCGTCTCTTCTGGGTCGCGGCAGAGTGGGGGCTCGCAGTCGATCGTCATGAGGGAGTCGCCGCAGAGATGCACGCCGACTGCGCGCTGCAAGCACGCATCAACGCTGGCTTCCGCGCTGGTTGCGTAGATTGATGCAGCAAGCGTCCCGCAGGCGAGCATGTCGTGCCAGAAGGCGTCGGCTGCCTTCGCGCGCGCATTGGGTTCAAGCAGACGCGCCTCGGCTGGGAAGATGTTGCCGTGCAGCCAGGGCAGCAGCGCCCCGCCGAACTCGCCCATCACTTGATGCTGCACCCAATGCAGGTGCATGTCAGCGAAGGCCGGCGCGATGATGCCGCTCACGTCTTCGCGAATCGCGTCGGGATACTGCGCGCTCATCTCAGCGATCGGGCCACGCGCAAGCAGCTTGCCCTCAGCCGAGATGGCGAGCGCGAAGTCCTCGTAAAGCGTCGTATTGTTGAGATCAGTTTGAGGCCACAGCACGCGACCGCACAGGAGTCTGGCGGACTCAGCCCGCTCCAGTCCGTAGCTTTTCATGCACTCTCTCCGAGCGTACATCTATCGCAGGCGTTGGGTGCCAGCCGGAGAAGCCACGGCAACGCTTGTGGCCCGCTCCGGAGTTCTGCGAGAGATGCACAGGAGCTGCCGCTTGCTCTTGAAGCGGCGTGCTCCCTCGTGCGTTGCTTGGAGTGCAAGCACTCCCAAGTTTGGTTCCTCCACCGCGCAATGGGGGAGTTGGCCGAGATGCGAACGCTGGAAAACGTGGCATCAAAGCGCTCTTGCAGGCTGAGCGAACATGGCTCGTCAGTCGCAAGAATGCGGAACTGGCATGAATGCCAGCTCTACTGCCCTACTCGCTTGGCGAGCGCAGCGAGGCGGTCGTTCTGGCGGCCCTGGATATCGTCGAGCGAATCCTTCGGGATCGCCTCGATCAGATCGCTGGTGTAAGCCTTTTGCGGATCGGCGTAGATTGATTCGGAAGGCCCGAACTCCACGATCTTGCCGTGCTGCATCACCGCCATCATGTCCGACATGAACTTCACCACGCTCAGATCGTGCGAGATGAAGATGTAGGTCAGGCCGCGCTGGAGCTGAAGCTGCTTGAGCAGGTTGAGCACTTGCGCCTGCACTGAAACATCAAGCGCCGACACGGATTCGTCGCAGATGATGAAGTCCGGCTCCACCGTCAGCGCGCGCGCAATGCAAATGCGCTGGCGCTGGCCACCGCTGAACTCGTGCGGGTAGCGGCGCAGGTGATCGGCTTCCAATCCCACTTCTTCAAGCAGCGAGGCAGCGCGATCGCGGCGATCCGTGCGCGAGTTGCCAATACCGTGAACCTTCATCGGCTCGATCAGCGCATTCTCAACCGACATGCGCGGATTCAGCGAGCTGTAAGGATCCTGGAAGATGATCTGGATGCGGCGGCGGATCGAGCGCAAAGCCTCGCCAGCGAGACTCGCCATATCCACGTCTTCGTAGTTCACCACGCCTTCGGTCGGTTCAATCAAGCGGATGATCGCGCGACCGCAAGTCGTCTTGCCGCAGCCAGACTCGCCAACGAGACCGAGGGTCTGCCCGCGATAAACGTTGAAGCTCACGTCATCAACGGCGCGCACCCAATCCTTGGTGCGGCCAAACACGCCGCCCTTGATTGGGAAGTAGACCTTCAGGTTTTGGACCGAAAGCGCAGGCTTCTCGTTCTCTGGAACCCAAGTCAGATCAGCGCTTTGAATCTTGGAGACGTCGTAGCCAGCGCCTGTCACTTCAGTCTGCGGGTGCAGGTAGCGACCGCGTCCCTGCGAGGCAAGCTCTTGCAAGCGCGCATCATCAAGGGGCTTTTCGATCGTCTCGGAGGTGCCATCTTCCTTCTGGCGGACTTCCAGGAAGTCAGCGACCGTGGGCAGTGTGCGGTAGCGCGTTTCAAGGCGCGGGCGGCACTCCAGCAGGCCCTTGGTGTAGGGGTGCTGCGGGTTGCGGAAGATGTCCATCACGCTGCCAAGCTCAACAAGCTTGCCTCGGAACATCACGGCGACGTGATCGGCAATCTCAGCGATCACGCCAAGGTCGTGCGTGATGAAGAGGATCGACATGCCGCGCTCATCGCGCAGCTTGCGCATGAGATCGAGAATCTGCGCTTGGATCGTCACGTCGAGCGCAGTCGTAGGCTCGTCAGCGATCAGCAGTTTGGGCTCGCAGGAGAGCGCCATCGCGATCATTACGCGCTGCTTTTGGCCGCCGGACATCTCGTGCGGGTAGCTCTTGATGCGACGCTCAGGATCCGGAATGCCGACCTCTTCGAAAAGCTCGATCGTGCGCTTGAGCGCTTCCGACTTGCTGACTTTCTGGTGCAGCATGATCGCTTCGGCCACCTGATCCCCAACCTTGAACACGGGGTTCAGCGAGGTCATCGGCTCTTGGAAGATCATCGAGATATCGTTGCCGCGCACTTTGCGCATGTCTGCTTCGGGCAGCTTCACAAGGTCTTGGCCGAGAAAGCTGATCGAGCCTGCTGCGATCTCGGATGACGCTTCAGGCAGCAGCTTCATGATCGTGAGCGAGGTGACGGACTTGCCCGAGCCGGATTCACCGACCAAGCCGAGCGTCTGGCCTTCCTTGATGCTGATTGAGATGTCGTCGACGGCTTTGACGACGCCGCCTTCCGTATGGAAGTAGGTCTTGAGGCCTTGGATATCGATCAGCGTCGGCGTGTCAATCATCGGGCTGCTCCCTAATCAAACCATCGTGGTTGGACGGTGGCGGGGTGAATTGCGGAACGCTGGAGTCTGCCAGTAGCGGCCAAATGCTGCAAGGTGAATGCAGAGGCAGTAGGGCGGGAGCGTCGTCACAAGTCTGCTGCTACTCCCGAGGTGAATCGCGTCTTCCTGTCTGGAGCGACGCAGTCGCAGCGAGGGATCTTGCAAGCGAAGTACGCCGCTCCCGCTTTCGCTCGCCCCGCGCTCTTCTCCGCTCTTCGTGCGCAGCACGACACTGCAACCGGGTTTGGGCGTTGCTAGGGCGTCCGCAGCACACCACCGGTGGAGCCGGTGATCGCGGTGTATCCCCGAGGCAATGCTTTGATCCCGCCAAGCTTTTCAGGGCTGAGCACCTCGTTGTTGTGTCCGAGACCTAAGAGCCCAAAATTAGTAAGCGAGCTCCGATTGTTCCCCGAAACCCAAACCTGTCCGCTTGAATCTACGGCTAGTGAGCCTGAATAGATGTAGACGAAGTCATCTGCTTGGGGAGCTCGCACCGGGGTTGAGGTTCCCATCCCTGTTGTTCCATCACCAAAGTCACCGAGCGTGTTATCTCCCCAAACATACGTACTCCCGTCGGCCTTTCTGCCAAAAGATGCATGCCCAGAGAAGAACTCTACAAATCCTTGAAGTTCTAGCACCTTTTCAGGCGTAGCTACGTTTTGTGTATACCCGTTACCGAGTCGCCCATCGGCATTTCTTCCCCATGCATACACATCCCCATTCTGCAGAATCGCGAAGCGTGGATTCCCTCCCCAACTGCCACAGAGAGATCGAACGCCGCTAAGTCCCGGGACCTTCTTAGGGAGCGGCTCGTGACCAAGGTCCCCATCACCTATTCGCCCGTCGTTGCCCATCCCCCAGCACCAAACATCGCCCGCTGCTGACAAGGCGCATTCGGAACCGATGTGTGTAATGACTTCATTGGAGAGGGCTGATATCTGCTGGGGGGTATACACGATGTTTGGCTGCATGGTCCCCAAGCCGAGCCCATAGTCGTACAACGTGAAATTCGAGGAAAACTGGTTGAGGCCCCATGCATACACACGCCCCGAACTGTCCAAAGCTTACATGCCTAAGCCTGTTGATATCTCGACAATGTTGGACAGCCCTTGAACTCGGCCGGGCGTAAGCCGCTCCATTCCCGCGTTGGGATCACCAAGCTGCCCTAGATGATTCCGGCCCCAAGACCAAAGCGTGCCATCTTCCAACAGCGCTATTGTTGCAGAGCGATGCTCCAGAATCTGGATCGTGTTGTTGAACTGCGGGATAACGTGCAAGGGAAAGCTCAGTAGTTGTTTGTCGCCTGTTCCCGCGCTTCCCTGCGTGTTATCGCCCCACATCCAAATCTCTGTTTGAAGATTGGTAGAATCCTTGATCGTGACCGTTGAGCTCGGCGTGGCGATCGTTGCGTTCGTGGGATTGCTGAGCGTGAAGGTAAAGGTCTCGTCGCTCTCGGCCACGCTGTCACCAACTAAGACCACGTCAATAAACTTCGTTAGCTCGCCTGGCATGAAGGTGAGCGTGCCGCCCACAGCCGAGTAATCCGCTGGGGAAGACGCGCTGCCACCGCTTGTTGTGTAGTCCACGGTGATGGTGCCCGGATTCGCCTGCATCAGCCCCACGTAGAGAGTCTCCATCGAGGTGCCGCTCGTTGGCTCTCGAAATGAACGACTGGCTGCCGTAATGATCTCCCCTTGCGGCGGCGCATCATCATTGACAATCGTAAGCACTCGCGCGGCTTGCTGAATCGTGGCGTTGACCGGATTGCTCAGCGTGATGGTGAAGGTCTCATCTGGCTCGTAGACCTGATCAGCAATCAGATAGAAGGTAATCGTTTTGGTGGTCTGCCCTGGCGAAAAGCTCAGCGTCCCGCTCGTCGCAATGTAATCGTCGGTCTCAAGCGCAGTCCCATCACTGGTGGCGTAATCCACGCTCACCGTTGGAAGAGGGGTTTGCGTACCGGGAGTGAGAATCACATCGACGCTTCCAAGCATTCCTCCAGCATCCCCTTCGGTCAGCGTCGTAGAGCCGCTAAAGCTCAGCACCGGTCCTGTCGGAGCAGGGTCGACGTCAATCGCAAAGCTTTGCGTCGCATCGGGCGCGGTGCCGTTGCTCGCGGTGATGGTCATGGGCGGAGTCTGGCCGACGTCGCCTGCGGCGGGCGTGCCGGAGAGCGTGGTGCCGCTCAGCGAGAGCCATGCCGGGAGATTCATTGCGCCCAGCGTCGGTGCAGGCGAGCCGGTCGTGACGATGTTGTATTCATAAAGGAAGCCGACCGTCGCCGTGGTGCCGGGTGAGCTGGTGATCTGCGGAGCGCTGCCGGTGCCTCCGATTCCGCTCACGGTGATGCTGAAAATCTGCGTGGCGACCGAGCCGGTGCCGTTATCAGCGGTCACGGTGATCGGGCCCGCGCTGCCGATGTGCTGCGCTTGGGGCGTGCCCCAAATCGTGCGGCTGTCG
>Ga0213866_10001852_pt1 | contig 15432 bp, 11 predicted proteins | sample PICome_11_FD_160079 | JGI IMG/M metagenome (GOLD analysis project Ga0213866, IMG submission 160079) | Coastal seawater microbial communities near Pivers Island, North Carolina, United States - PICO284 | ecosystem: Environmental > Aquatic > Marine > Coastal | place: USA: North Carolina...
TTTTCAGCCAATACTTTCGTAATCGCGGCTGTCAACGTCGTCTTACCGTGGTCAACGTGACCAATCGTGCCAATGTTGCAATGCGGCTTGGTACGCTCAAATTTCTCTTTCGACATCTTCGTTCCTCTCAGTCAATTTGCCCTAGGGGCGATTAGGCCATTTTCGAAATCACTTCATCAGACACCGCTTGCGGCACTTGATCATAGTGATCGAAAAGCATTGAATATTGCGCGCGCCCCTGGGTCATGGAGCGCAAAGTGTTTACATAACCGAACATGTTTGCCAAAGGCACCATCGCTGTGATGACCGAGGCATTACCGCGGGCTTCTGTGCCACGCACTTGGCCACGGCGGCTGTTCAAGTCGCCGATAACGTCGCCCATATGCTCGTCCGGGGTCACAACCTCGACTTGCATAATCGGTTCCAGCAATTTCGCACCGGCATCTTTCGACGCTTCGCGGAAAGCGGCGCGCGCGGCGATTTCAAACGCCATGACGCTGGAGTCAACATCGTGATACGCGCCGTCATGCAGGGTGACAGAGAAGTCAATCATCGGGAAGCCGGCCAACACACCGTTCTCGCGAACACTCTCAATACCCTTTTCGACGCCCGGGATATATTCCTTCGGAATTGCACCACCGACGATTTTGTTTTCAAATTCGTAACCACCACCCGGCTGTAACGGCGTGATGGTCATTTTCACACGCGCAAACTGACCCGAACCACCCGACTGTTTCTTGTGGGTGTAATCGACATCAGTCACTTTGGTGAAGGTCTCACGATAAGCCACTTGCGGCGCACCGACATTGGCTTCGACTTTGAATTCGCGCTTCATGCGGTCGACAATAATGTCGAGGTGAAGCTCGCCCATACCGGCGATAACGGTCTGACCGCTTTCCTCGTCTGATTTGACGCGGAATGACGGGTCTTCCTGTGCCAAACGGCTCAGTGCCAGACCCATTTTCTCTTGGTCACCTTTGGTTTTCGGCTCAACCGCAACCTCAATAACTGGATCGGGGAATTCCATACGCTCGAGGATAACCGGCGCTTCTTGTTCGCACAGCGTATCACCCGTTGTCGTATCTTTCAGGCCAACCAGCGCAACAATATCACCGGCATAAGCCTCTTTGATTTCTTCGCGTGAATTGGCGTGCATTTGCAGCATACGACCAATGCGCTCGCGCTTGTCTTTCACCGTATTGACCAGAGTCGCACCGCTTTCGAGCTTGCCCGAATAGATACGCGCAAAAGTCAAAGAGCCGACAAACGGGTCATTGGCAATCTTAAAGGCCAGCATGGAGAGCGGCTCATCATCAGAGCTTTCACGCACCACTTCGGCTTCAGTTTTGGCGTCAATGCCCTGAATGGCTTCAACTTCCAACGGCGACGGCATGAAATCGACAACCGCATCAAGCAGCGGCTGAACGCCTTTATTCTTAAAGGCCGTGCCGTTCAATACCGGCACGAAGTTTTGTTCGATAGTGCCCTTGCGGATAAGGCGGGTAAGCGTTTCTTCGTCCGGCTCATTGCCTTCCAAATAGGCTTCCATCACCGCATCATCCAGCTCAACAACCGCTTCAACCATCGCAGCGCGATATTCATCGGCTTGGTCTTTCAGCGTGTCGCGAATATCGACATATTCATATTCCGCGCCGAGGTCTTCAGCTTTCCAAAGAACCTCTTGCATTTTCACCAGATCAATCAGGCCTTCATAATTTGACTCAGCGCCGATTGGCAATTGAACGACCAGCGGATTGGCACCCAGACGGTCGGTAATCATATCAACGCAACGGAAGAAGTCAGCACCGATGCGGTCCATTTTATTGACGAAACACATGCGCGGCACAGAGTATTTATCCGCCTGACGCCATACTGTTTCCGATTGCGGCTCAACACCGGCAACCGAGTCAAACACCGCAACCGCGCCATCGAGAACCCGCAAAGAACGCTCAACTTCAATGGTGAAGTCAACGTGGCCGGGTGTGTCGATAATGTTGATACGCTTGTCACGCCAGAAGCAGGTCGTCGCCGCCGAGGTAATTGTAATACCGCGCTCTTGCTCTTGCTCCATCCAGTCCATTGTGGCCGCGCCATCATGCACTTCACCAATTTTATAGCTGACGCCTGTGTAATACAGAATCCGCTCAGTCGTGGTGGTTTTACCGGCGTCGATATGCGCCATAATGCCGATATTGCGATAATCTTTAAGGTCTGTGGTACGTGCCATGATGTCGGGTCCTAGAAAAAACTACCAGCGATAATGGGAGAATGCGCGGTTTGCTTCAGCCATGCGATGCGTGTCTTCACGCTTCTTCACAGCTGAGCCGCGATTGTTGAGGGCATCCATCAGTTCACCGGCAAGGCGGTCAACCATGGTGTTCTCGCCACGGCCACGGGCCGCTGAAATCAACCAGCGAATGGCCAATGCTTGGCGACGGTCAGGACGAACCTCAACCGGAACCTGATAGGTCGCACCACCAACACGGCGAGAGCGCACTTCAACAGCAGGCATGATGTTTTCAAGCGCTTCGTGGAAAACCGCAACCGGCTCCCGCGACAGCTTGCTTTCGATATTATCAAGAGCCCCATAAATAATGCGCTCGGCAGTCGATTTTTTGCCGTGCAGCATCAATGAATTCATAAATTTGCTCAGAACCTCATCGCCATATTTGGCGTCGGGGATAATCTGGCGTTTCTCAGCGCGGTGACGTCGTGACATGAAACAGCTCCCTACTTCGGACGCTTGGCGCCGTATTTCGAACGACGCTGCTTACGATCTTTAACGCCCTGAGTATCAAGGACGCCGCGAATAATGTGATAGCGAACACCCGGCAAGTCTTTCACGCGTCCGCCGCGGATCATGACCACTGAGTGTTCTTGCAAATTATGTCCCTCACCCGGGATATAGCTGGTGACTTCGAAGCCGTTGGTCAGGCGCACACGAGCCACTTTACGAAGCGCTGAGTTCGGCTTCTTTGGTGTGGTTGTGTAAACGCGGGTGCAAACGCCACGGCGCTGCGGGCATTGATCCATGGCCGGCACCTTATTGCGTTTCAACACTTTTTTCCGCGGCTTGCGGATAAGCTGGTTAATGGTCGGCATACTGCCTACTCCCAATCTTCAAACACGAACAGGCCAAGCCGAGCGATGCCTTAAGATATGAGCGGCAAGCTCTTCAAAACCCATTCACCGACAACCCAAAAACCTTTGCGATTGCGGCGCGTTAAGCAGAGGATCCAACCAGAGGCGGGATCATGCGTCCAAATTGTTCACTTCAGATACTCAACAGCGTTTAGGTTCATCATCACGAGTAAGACCCCGAAACAGCAGAAAACCTACAGTCCTGTCACCAAAGTAAGCGTGTCATAGGGGAATCAGATGCGTCGGTCAAGCACTGATTTTCAAGCTTTTTATCGCGCCAAAAGAAAAATGCCGGTCTCCCTTGTGGAAAACCGGCATAATTCGTAAATAACGAAAATATTTCAATGCGTTAGATAATTATCCCTCGGCTGAAACAGCCTCCTCATCGCCCTCTTCTTCCGGCAATTCAGGGGTCGGATTAAGCGCTTCAAGCTCGGCATCGCGCGCGGCGGCCTCGTCTTTCAGACGCTGCATAAGACCACCGGTACCGGCCGGAATCAGGCGACCGACAATGACGTTCTCTTTCAAGCCGACAAGCTCGTCATATTTGCCGTTAATCGCCGCTTCAGTCAGCACGCGAGTCGTCTCTTGGAACGAGGCGGCAGAGATAAAGGAGCGGGTTTGCAGTGAGGCTTTGGTGATGCCCAACAAAATCGGTGTCGCGACGGGCGGCTCTTTGCCTTCCTCTTTCAGACGCTCGACTTCTTCTTCAAACTCAATCCGGTCGATTTGCTCTTCTTTCAGATAAATGCTGTCGCCGGTGACTTGAACCTCAACTTTTTGCAGCATCTGGCGAACAATCACCTCAATGTGCTTATCGTTAATGGTCACACCTTGCAGACGATACACATCTTGAATCTCATTAATGAGATAAGCTGCGAGTTCTTCCACACCGGAAATCGCCAAAATATCGTGCGGGGCCGGGTGTCCGTCAATCAGATACTCGCCCTTCTCGATAATATCACCCTCTTGCACAGACAGGTGTTTGGCTTTCGGCACCAAATACTCGACCGGCTCTTGGTCAGCGGATTCCGGCTGAATGATAATGCGACGCTTGTTTTTATAGTCACGTCCAAATTCAACTTTACCCGTAATCTCAGCAATAATCGCATGGTCTTTCGGGCGACGTGCTTCGAACAATTCCGCCACACGCGGCAGACCACCGGTAATATCACTGGTGGACGCACCCTCGGTCGGAATACGCGCCAGAATGTCACCGGCATGAACGCTGGCACCCGGCTCAACCGACAAAATAGCGTCAGCCGCCAGAATGAAGCGGGCTTCATTGCCGTTTGACAGGGTTTTGATTTTGCCTTTTTCGTCTTTGACGACCATGGCCGGTTTCAAATCGCTGCCGCGCGTGCCGGTGGAGTTATCAATGACAACGCGCTGGCTGATGCCGGTCGCTTCGTCAGTGGTTTCCGTTACCGTCACACCCTCGACAAGATCTTCAAACCCGACCACGCCCTCAAGCTCGGTCAAAATCGGAATGGCATAGGGTTCCCATTCAGCCAACCGGTCGCCACGGGCAACCTCTTGGCCTTCTTCGACCCGCAAGCGCGCGCCATAAGCCAATTTATGGCTGGCCCGCTCAAGTCCATTATTGTCAACAATCTTGATGACCACATTACGGCTCATCACCACCGGACGGCCTGAACTGTCCTTAACAATGCTGGCATTCTCAAGCTGCACAACGCCATCGGCATTGGACTCGATGAATGATTGGTCAACAACCTGCGCCGTGCCACCAATGTGGAATGTCCGCATGGTCAACTGCGTGCCCGGCTCACCGATTGATTGCGCTGCAATCACGCCGACAGCCTCGCCGATATTCACCGGCGTGCCGCGTGCCAAGTCACGACCATAACAGGTCGCGCAAACACCGGATTTGGTTTCGCAAGTCAGCGGCGAGCGCACTTTAATGCTCACCAGATTGGCTTCTTCAATGGCCGGCGCATGTTCTTCCGAAATCAAAGTGCCTTTCTTGATGATAATCTCATCAGTCGCCGGATTGACAACATTCTCAACCGGCACACGACCCAATACGCGCTCAGACAAGGAGGTAATGACCTCGCCTGCATCAACCACGGCGGCGACAGTAATGCCGTCTTTGGTGCCGCAATCAACTTCATTAACGATGCAATCTTGCGCCACATCAACCAGACGACGTGTCAGATAACCGGAGTTGGCGGTTTTCAACGCCGTATCGGCCAGACCTTTACGCGCCCCGTGGGTTGAGTTGAAGTATTCCAGAACCGACAGACCCTCTTTGAAGTTTGAGATAATCGGTGTCTCAATAATCTCGCCCGATGGCTTGGCCATCAGACCGCGCATACCGGCAAGCTGTTTCATCTGAGCGGGTGAACCACGCGCCCCTGAATGAGACATCATATAGATGGAGTTAATGAAGCTATCATCATCTGCATCACCGGCATCGACAGTTGAAATTTTGCCCATCATGGCATCGGCCACACGGTCTGTGCAGCGCGCCCAGGCATCAACAACCTTGTTATATTTCTCGCCTTGCGTAATCAGGCCATCAATATATTGCTGCTCATATTCCTTCACCAAAGCACCGGTTTCATCAATCAAACCGATTTTGTCTTCGGGGATAACCATATCGTCTTTACCAAACGAGATACCGGCTTTACACGCTTCGCGGAAGCCGACCTTCATAATATGGTCGCAGAAAATGACAGTCTCTTTTTGACCGCAATGGCGATAAACCGCATCAATGACTTTTGAAATTTCTTTCTTGGTCATCAGTTTGTTAATCGTCTCATAAGGCAGATTCATGTGTTTTGGCAGTTCTTGGCCAAGCATGAAACGTCCGGCGGTCGTATCAACCACACGCTGCACAAGATTACCCTCGGCATCAATCTCTTCAATGCGCGCTTTGATTTTCGTGTGCAGTGTCAGCGCTTTATTATCCAGCGCCAATTCCAACTCAGCCAAATCAGAGATAATCATGCCCTCGCCCTTCAGGCCATCGCGTTGCAGGGTCATGTAATACAGACCCAACACAATATCCTGTGACGGCACGATAATCGGCGCGCCATTGGCAGGGTGCAGAATGTTGTTGGTTGACATCATCAACACGCGGGCTTCCAACTGGGCTTCCAGCGACAGCGGCACGTGAACAGCCATTTGGTCGCCGTCAAAGTCGGCGTTAAAGGCGGCGCAAACCAGCGGGTGAAGCTGAATGGCTTTACCCTCAATCAAGGTCGGTTCAAATGCCTGAATACCCAAACGGTGCAAGGTCGGCGCGCGGTTCAGCATCACCGGATGCTCGCGGATAACCTCATCGAGAATATCCCAAACCTCGGGACGCTCCTTCTCGACCATTTTCTTCGATTGTTTGACAGTGGCCGATAGCCCCTTCGCCTCAAGGCGCGAATAGATAAACGGCTTGAACAATTCCAACGCCATCTTTTTCGGCAAACCGCATTGGTGCAGTTTCAATTCAGGGCCAACCACAATCACCGAGCGGCCTGAATAGTCAACGCGCTTGCCGAGCAAGTTTTGACGGAAACGCCCTTGCTTGCCTTTCAGCATATCTGACAGTGATTTCAGCGGACGCTTATTGCCACCGGTAATCACGCGGCCACGACGGCCATTGTCAAACAACGCATCAACAGATTCTTGCAGCATACGCTTTTCATTGCGGACGATAATATCCGGCGCGCGCAATTCAATCAGACGCTTCAGACGATTATTCCGGTTGATGACGCGACGATAAAGATCGTTCAAGTCAGAGGTCGCGAAACGACCCCCATCAAGCGGCACAAGCGGGCGCAGTTCCGGCGGAATGACCGGCACAACATTCAAAATCATCCATTCAGGACGACCGCCTGAGCGCAAAAAGGCTTCAACAACTTTCAACCGCTTGGCCAGTTTCTTCGGCTTCAGCTCAGTTGTCGCTTCGGCAATGCCGACACGCAATTCTTCGCGCAGTTCTTCAAGGTTCAACTCTTCCAGCATCACCCGCACAGCCTCGGCACCGATACCGGCAACAAAATTGTCTTCGCCATGCTCGTCTTGCGCGTCGAAATATTCTTCTTCCGTCAGCAATTGCCCTTTTTCGAGCGGCGACAGCATCGGGTCGAGGACGATGAAGTTTTCGAAATAGAGCACGCGCTCCAAATCCTTCAGCGTCATATCAAGCAGCAAGCCGATACGGCTCGGCAGTGATTTCAAGAACCAGATATGAGCAACCGGCGCCGCCAGTTCAATATGACCCATGCGCTCGCGGCGCACTTTGGTCAGCGTGACTTCGACACCGCATTTTTCGCAGATGACGCCCTTAAACTTCATCCGCTTATATTTGCCGCACAAGCACTCATAGTCCTTAATCGGGCCAAAAATACGGGCACAGAAAAGGCCATCGCGTTCCGGCTTAAACGTCCGATAGTTAATGGTTTCCGGCTTCTTAATCTCGCCATATGACCAGGAGAGGATTTTCTCCGGGCTGGCAATCGAAATACGGATTTGATCGAAGGCCTGTTGATTGGCCTGCGGATTGAAAATGTTCATGACCTCTTGGTTCATGCGCTCTTCTCCTGCTGAACGGCTATCGCCGCTCTATTCCTGATTTTCTTTGCGGCTCTCAGTCAATTCGACATTGAGACCCAAAGACCGGATTTCTTTCACCAACACATTAAAGCTCTCCGGAATACCGGCTTCGAATGTGTCATCACCTTTAACAATCGCTTCATAGACTTTCGTCCGACCGGCGACATCATCTGATTTGACTGTCAGCATTTCCTGCAATGTGTATGCCGCGCCATAAGCTTCCAGCGCCCACACTTCCATCTCACCGAAACGTTGGCCGCCAAACTGGGCCTTACCACCAAGCGGCTGCTGGGTAACAAGGCTGTATGGGCCAATGGAACGGGCGTGGATTTTATCGTCCACCAAATGGTGCAGTTTCAGCATATAGATGTAGCCAACAGTCACTTTCCGGTCGAACGGTTCGCCTGTGCGCCCGTCGTGCAATTGCACCTGACCTGAACTGTCAATACCGGCCTTGCCGAGCATATCGACAATGTCACCTTCGACCGCGCCATCAAATACCGGCGTTGCCACCGGCACACCGCGACGCAGCGTCTGGCTCATCTCAATGACTTCACCATCGGATAGTTTGCCGACAGCCGGGTCATCAGAATAAACATCTTTCAGCGTTTCTTTGACTTTCTCAACATTGCCTTCGCGCTCATACGCGGTCAGCGCGTCATTAATTTGACGCCCCAGACCGGCACAGGCCCAACCCAAATGAGTTTCGAGAATTTGCCCGACATTCATTCGGCTTGGCACACCAAGCGGGTTCAGCACAATATCAACCGGCGTTCCGTCATCATGGTAAGGCATGTCTTCAACCGGCATGATGCGGCTGATGACACCTTTGTTACCGTGACGACCGGCCATTTTGTCACCGGGCTGCAGCTTGCGCTTCACGGCCACATAAACCTTAATCATTTTCATGACGCCGGGCGGCAATTCATCACCGCGTTGCAGCTTATCGACCTTGTCTTCAAAACGGGCTTCAAGCTCCGCTTTGGCATCGTCAAACTGCTTCTTCATGGCTTCGACTTCGGCCATTGCCGCATCGTTTTTCAGGGCAATCTGCCACCATTGACTGCTTGGCAAATCGTCCAGCATGGCATTGGTGATTTTGGCATCGGCACCGATACCGGCAGGGCCTGACGCGGCTTGCTTGCCGACCAGCAATTCTTCGAGACGCTTGTAAACATTGCGCTCAAGAATGGCCAATTCGTCATCACGGTCTTTCGCCAGCGCTTCAATTTCTTCACGCTCAATCGCCAAAGCACGTTCATCTTTGTCAATGCCATGACGGTTAAACACACGCACTTCAACAATCGTGCCGGCTGTTCCGGGCGGCAGTTTCAGTGAGGTGTCACGCACATCAGAGGCTTTTTCACCGAAAATGGCGCGCAGAAGTTTTTCTTCCGGCGTCATCGGGCTTTCGCCTTTCGGGGTAATTTTACCGACCAGAATATCGCCCGGATTAACCTCCGCACCGATATAAACAATACCGGCCTCATCAAGATTGCTCAGCGCTTCTTCACCGACATTTGGAATATCGCGGGTAATTTCTTCCGGCCCCAATTTCGTATCACGCGCCATCACTTCAAATTCTTCAATGTGAATTGAGGTGAAAACATCGTCGCGCACAATGCGCTCAGAAATCAAAATCGAATCCTCGAAATTATAACCATTCCACGGCATGAAGGCGACCAGCACATTGCGGCCAAGCGCCAATTCGCCAAGCTCTGTTGACGGGCCATCGGCCACAACATCGCCAACTTCAACCCGGTCGCCAACACGCACCAGCGGACGCTGGTTAATGCAGGTGGACTGGTTGGAGCGTTGGAATTTCCGCAGATTGTAAATATCAACGCCCGATTTCGAGGCATCGGTTTCTTCCGTCGCCCGAATAACGATACGCGTCGCATCAACTTGGTCAACGACACCGGCGCGGCGAGCAGAAATGGCAGCACCACTATCGCGGGCCACAACTTCTTCCATGCCTGTGCCGACCAACGGCGCTTCTGCTTGCAGCAGCGGCACGGCTTGTCGTTGCATGTTCGAGCCCATCAAAGCGCGGTTGGCGTCATCATTTTCAAGGAAAGGAATAAGCGCCGCAGCAACCGAAACAATCTGTTTCGGCGACACGTCCAGCAGGTCCACCATATCGGGTGGCACCAATTCAAAGTCACCATTAATCCGGCAGTTAATCAGCTCATCAGACAGCTTGCCGCTGCCATCAATCGCGATATTGGCCTGCGCGACACGGAAGCGAGCTTCCTCCATCGCGGACAGATAAATCACTTCGCTGGTAACTTTACCGCCTTCAACACGGCGATAAGGGCTTTCGATAAAGCCATATTTATTCACGCGGGCGAACGTCGCCAGCGAGTTAATCAGACCGATATTCGGGCCTTCCGGCGTTTCAATCGGGCAGATACGACCATAATGGGTCGGGTGCACGTCGCGCACCTCAAAGCCTGCCCGCTCGCGCGTCAGACCACCCGGGCCAAGCGCCGACAAACGACGCTTATGGGTGATTTCGGACAGCGGATTGGTTTGGTCCATAAATTGTGACAATTGCGACGAACCGAAGAACTCACGCACGGAAGCCGAAACCGGCTTGGCGTTAATCAGGTCTTGCGGCATCACCGTATCAATATCGATAGAACTCATGCGCTCTTTAATCGCGCGTTCCATGCGCAGCAGGCCGATGCGGTACTGATTTTCCATCAACTCACCAACCGAGCGCACACGGCGATTGCCGAGATTGTCAATATCATCAATATCGCCACGCCCATCGCGCAGGCCGACCAGCGTTTTCACAACACCGACAATGTCTTCTTTACGCAGCACGCGAATATCATCAGGACATTCTTGGTTCAGGCGAATGTTCATTTTCACCCGACCGACGGCTGACAGGTCATAACGTTCGCCATCAAAGAACAGCCCGTCAAACAGCGCTTGTGCCGTTTCAGGGGTTGGCGGCTCGCCCGGCCGCATCACGCGGTAAATCTCTTCCAGCGCAGACAGCTTGTCGCTCGATTTATCGGCAAACAAAGTATTGCGAATGAACGGGCCTTTATTGACCGGGTCAATATCCAGCACGCTCAGCGTGTCATAGCCTTTTTCTTTCAGATCAGCGAGCAGCTCTTCGGTCACTTCTTGACCGGCTTCGGCAAAAATCTCACCGGTTTCATAGCTGACAAGCTCGTCAGACAGGAAACGCCCGACAAGCTCTTCATCACCGACGAGAAGCTCTTTCAAGCCTTCTTCAGCCAGCAATTTGGCTTTGCGCGGGGAGATTTTTGAACCGGCTTCAACCGCAACCTTGCCGGTTTTGGCATCAACCAAATCATAAATCGGCTTGGTGCCACGGCGTTGCTCGGGCACAAAGTCTGTAACCCAGCCTTCTTTGCCAAGCTTGTAAACGACTTTGTCGTAGAACATTTCAAGGATATTATCTGACGCATAATCAAGCGCGTGCAGCAAAACCGTAGCCGGCAATTTGCGGCGGCGGTCAATCCGCACATGCAGAATATCTTTGGCATCAAATTCAAAATCGAGCCATGAACCGCGGTAAGGGATAACCCGCGCAGCAAACAGCAGCTTGCCCGATACATGGGTTTTGCCTTTGTCATGGTCGAAGAACACGCCCGGGCTACGGTGCATTTGCGAGACAATCACCCGCTCCGTGCCATTGACAACAAATGTGCCATTATCGGTCATGAAGGGCAGGTCGCCCATATAGACTTCCTGCTCTTTAATATCTTTCACCGATTTAGAACCGGTTTCTTCATCAATATCAAAAACCACCAGACGGAGCGTCACCTTTAGCGGCGCGGCGTAAGTCATGCCGCGCTGTTGGCACTCTTCAACGTCATATTTTGGTTTTTCAAAATCATAGGATACGAATTCCAGCATCGACGCGCCGGAGAAATCGCTAATCGGGAAAACCGACTTGAACACAGCCTGCAAACCGTCTTCATCTCGACCACCATCAGGTGCTTGCACCTGTAAGAATTGGTCATAGGAGTATTTCTGAACTTCAATCAGATTAGGCATTTCCACAACTTGTGGAATACGGCCGAATGAACGGCGAACACGTTTGCGACCTGCGTAAGCTTGCGACATGAGCTTTCCTCACAATTTCCCAAGCGGGCCCGGATTACCGGTGCACGAGTTTCCTCGCAATTCACGCCCCCTACCCGCGATTTGGGAGCATGTGCCTAAAAGGCAAGATGGGGCGGCCGAACCCTTTAGGCCCGACCACCCCTTAATCGAGACGCGAACTATTTCAGTTCGACAGTCGCGCCAACGCCTTCGAGCTTCTCTTTCAGCTCATTGGCTTCGGCGGTCGGAACGTCTTCTTTCAGGTCCTTCGGTGCACCTTCAACGATCTCTTTGGCCTCTTTCAGACCCAGACCGGTGATGGCACGAACTTCCTTAATGACGTTAATTTTCTGGTCGCCTGCTGATGCGAGAACGACGGTGAATGCGTCTTTCTCTTCAGCAGCACCACCGGCATCGCCGGCAGCCGGAGCGGCAGCAACTGCAACAGGTGCAGCGGCAGAAACGCCCCATTTGTCTTCCAGAAGTTTAGCAAGCTCAGCCGCTTCCATAACGGTCAGGCTTGAGAGGTCATCGGCAATTTTTTCAATATCAGCCATTTTCTTTCTCCAATCGGTTGTTCGGGGACCTACCGCTTACGCGGCATCTCCCTCTGCAGCTTTGGCGCCCATTACGCGAGCCAGTTGACCTGCCGGGGCTTGCAACACGCCGGCGATTTTCGTCGCCGGTGCATTGATAAGTCCAACAAGTTGACCGCGCAGCTCGTCCAGAGACGGCAACGACGCCAGATTTTTGACACCCTCTGCATCAAGAACGTTACCGTCCATAATGCCGCCAACGATTTTGAGATTATCATTCTCTTTGGCGAATTTAGCAGCGACTTTCGGGGCGGCAACCGGGTCTTCCGAAAAAGCAATCGCGGTTGGGCCAGAGAAAAATTCGCTGACAGATTCATTGGGTGTTCCTGCGAGAGCGAGCTTGACGAGACGGTTTTTGGTCACTTTGACCGTGCCACCGACATCTGCCATTTGGTGCCGAAGCTCATCGAGATCCGGCACGGAAAGCCCCGAATAGTGGGTAACTACAATCACACCGGCATTTTCAAAAATGCCGTTATAATGTGATACGAGCTCTTCTTTTCCAGCTCTATCCACTGTTCACTCTCCTTTCGCATGTCTTGCGACATACGCTGGTGGTACCTCACCCTATCGGGCTGTGGCACCGGTTCGGAATTGCCACCGGATGCGAAAGGCATCTGGTGACGCTCTTCCTGTCCCGGGACCAGCCGATTGAACGCTTACGCGCTCTCAAAAACTGTTCTCCCGTCTCATACAGGACATTAAGTATTCCTTAGCGAATACCCCTGTAATCTCGGACAGGCCGGAAGTAGAACTTCCGGACATCCGTTCGCCGCCCCCATGTGTACGCAAAGGGCAGCGAACGAAATTCTTAGGCCTCGTTGCCGAGGTCTGACACGTCGAGCTTAACGCCCGGCCCCATTGTGGAGCTGACCGCCAAACGCTTCATGAAAGTGCCTTTGGCACCGCTGGGCCGTGCTTTTTGTACGGCACCAACCAGCGCGCGGATGTTGCCGGCCAATTGCTCTTCCGAGAAACTGGCTTTGCCAACACCGGCTTGCAAAATGCCTTCTTTCTCAACACGAAACTCGACCGCACCGCCTTTGGCAGAACGCACAGCTTCAGCCACATCGGCTGTCACTGTTCCGACTTTCGGGTTCGGCATCAGATTGCGCGGGCCCAAAACTTTACCCAGACGACCGACGAGCGGCATCATGTCCGGCGTTGCGATGCAGCGGTCGAAATCAATCGTTCCGCCTTGCACCGCTTCCATCAAATCCTCTGCACCAACAATGTCAGCACCGGCGGCTTTCGCTTCGTCAGCTTTTTCATCGCGGGCAAACACGGCGACGCGCTGGGCGCGGCCTGTGCCATTGGGCAGTTCAATCACGCCGCGAACCATTTGGTCGGCATGGCGCGGGTCAACACCCAGATTGATGGCGATTTCTACAGTCTCGTCGAACTTGGCAGTGGCGTTTGCCTTTACCAGCTTGACGGCTTCGCCCAGCGTATAGAGCTTGTTTTTATCAACAGTCTCATTAGCTGCTTGCATACGTTTTCCGGCCATTAGTCGCGCACCTCAAAACCCATAGACCGCGCAGAACCGGCGATCATTTTCTGTGCCTCGTCCAGATCCGTTGTATTCAGATCGGCGATTTTCTGTTCGGCGATGTCACGGCACTGCGCCATCGTCACGGAAGCCGCAACTTCGCGTCCGGGTGCTGAGCCGCCCTTATCAAGCTTGGCTGCCTTTTTCAAATAATATGAAGCGGGCGGCGTCTTGATGACGAAGGTGAAGGACTTGTCTTCAAAAATCGTCACAATGGTCGGAATCGGCATATTGGCTTCCATTTCCTGCGTCTTCGCATTGAAAGCCTTGCAAAATTCCATAATATTCAAACCGCGCTGACCCAAAGCCGGGCCAATAGGCGGTGACGGGCTTGCTGCCCCTGCCGGCACCTGCATTTTCAGGTAACCTTCAATCTTTTTTGCCATCTCTCGTTCCTTTCTTGCCGCCGAAGCGGCTGACGATTATGGGCCGTGGTGGGGCAGTTTGCTCTGCCTGCCACGAACATTCACGGGGTTCAGCCTTTTTCGACCTGCCCGTACTCCAACTCGACCGGGGTTGCCCGACCGAAAATTGACACAGCCACTTTGAGCCGTGCCTTTTCTTCATCGACCTCTTCTACAAGGCCGCTGAATGAAGCAAACGGGCCGTCGCATACGCGAACTTCCTCGCCCACTTCGAAAATAATAGAGGGCTTGGGCCGCTCTGCCCCGTCCTCAACCTGATTTACAATCCGGTCAACTTCTGATTGCGAAATCGGTGCCGGTTTGCTTTGTGAGCCCAAAAAGCCGGTGACTTTCGGGGTGTTTTTGACGAGGTGATACGCATCATCTGTCATATCCATTTTCACCAGCACATAGCCCGGAAAAAATTTACGCTCGCTATTGACCCGACGCCCACGGCGCATTTCGACAACCTCTTCGGTCGGCACGAGGATTTCCTCAAACGCACCTTCCAGTCCGGTTTGGGCGGCCTGCTCGCGAATACTTTCCGCGACCTTATGCTCGAAATTCGAGTAAGCGTGAACGATGTACCAGCGCTTTGCCATACTAACCAGCCAATCCCAAAAGCAATGACACCAGCCAGCTTAGAATCTGGTCGGCAATAAAAAAGAAAATTGCAGCAAGCGTCGCCAAAATGAAGACCATGACCGTTGTCACCGCAACTTCATTGCGGGTCGGCCACGTCACTTTCGACGTTTCGCTACGCACTTCCTGAACAAACTTCAGCGGATTTGCCATCTGCCGATTTTCCTCTTTCGCGCAGGCCTTTCAGCCCACATTTGTCTTTCACAAACCCTGCCACCTCTTTCGAGCGTGGCAGGAGTGGAGGGGCTCGAACCCCCAACCCCCGGTTTTGGAGACCGGTGCTCTACCAGTTGAGCTACACTCCTCCGGCTTTGCTACTCAATAATTGCTGCGACGACGCCGGCGCCGACGGTGCGGCCACCTTCACGGATAGCGAAGCGGAGCTTCTCTTCCATAGCGACCGGCACAATCAATTCGACTTCCATCTCAACATTATCACCCG
>Ga0213866_10001853_pt1 | contig 15427 bp, 17 predicted proteins | sample PICome_11_FD_160079 | JGI IMG/M metagenome (GOLD analysis project Ga0213866, IMG submission 160079) | Coastal seawater microbial communities near Pivers Island, North Carolina, United States - PICO284 | ecosystem: Environmental > Aquatic > Marine > Coastal | place: USA: North Carolina...
GCTAAGTTATCTGCACTAATTTGATATCTCAATGTGTCACTAACTGTAGATATTGTTTCAGCTTTTTGTAAAGCTGCTAATGGGGCATCGATTAGTTCTTTTTGTTGATATAGAGCTAAATCATCTACGACTACGACAGGTAATGGTGTAGGAGATGTTACATTAACAGGTAATGGTAGGGGATTAAAAATATCCACAGGTAGAGGAGCGGTTAGTCTTCTGGAGTCTATAACAGTGTTAATATTATTATAGGCACAACCACTATCTCCATCTAAATTTATTAAACCATCAAATCCTAAACCTCCATCTCCCAAGAGACCACGAAACTGACTAATTAAAGGATCAGATATAGATGACAATAGATTACCAGCGAGGTTACTGGGTTCAAGAAATGTTAATAGTGTTGGCCCGCCAAAGAACCCACCACTAAATCCACCTAGTTTTACTCCTCCAAATAAACTACCTAAAACACCCTGACCCAATAATCCACTTACGGTATCTCCTAAAATTCCTGACAAACCTGATATGCCCTCAGAACAACCTGTATTTCCTTTGTATGGACTATCTGGAGCTTCTATAGGTCTGGGGGAAACACATGTAAATGATGTGTTTGATTGTCCGACAGCAGGATCTTCTTCTATTGGTAATACCCCTCGATATTCTTTCTGACACACTTGATCTGGAGTACAAGTTTGGGTTCCACAAGCATTCCCTTTAATATATCCAAACAACCTATTCTCAGGATCCCCATACCATTCTTGAAAATTATCAGGATTTGGGGCATTGGCATAGGAATATCTAGGTAATAATGAAAGCGTAGTTAATGTAATTAACATAATAAGAAATAATATATTTTTTTTATTTAATTTTTGGTATATAATTGCTTTCATATTTTGTGATTATCTTTTATAAATTAGATTATATTTTTGTCTGAGGATACTCAGTTCTTGCTTGATGAGTATGTCTGCATTTTCTAATAAGGACAATGTTATTTTGTTATTAATATCTAATTTGAATGGATCAGAGCTAGAGTTGAGAAGTCCTAATAAGAAACTATTCTGAATTTGAGCTATACGAATATAATATTTATGTAATTGCAATGTATCAGGTGGGACTTCTATTAGGAATAGAGATAGATATAAATCAGTGTTTTTACCAAGAAGAGATTGTATTGTCTGTGTTTTGCCTTCTAGAGCTTCTTTAGATAGTTGATTTATATTTGGTTGTATATTATTATCTCTGAATATATTATATAGAGAAGTTAAATAGTTGTCAATAGATTGATTGGTGATTGCTTCTTTATCGGTAATAAGATTAATTCTATCTTCTTGTAAAGGTGGTAACTCTACTTTATCGATACCTATATCTTTAACACTTTGCTCGATTGTTTTTACAAAATCTTCTTCTGATAGTAAAGCTTGAGCTAGTACCGCTGCTCCAGCTTTGGTGAAGTTTAATTCAGTTTCCTTACCATCTTCTTTTACCTGCAAAATTTTAATAGGTGCTAAACCATTGTCTATTGTGGATAAGTTTTCATAGGGTGTAGGTGGTTTCCATATAAGATACCAAAAACTAAATATTATTAATATTAGGAACAAACTCAGTACTGAATAGAATATAGAGGTTTTTGTTAATAAGTATCTAAGCATTTATATGTTTTAAGTATATATAGTATTATACTATAATTATATATATCTAGTCAATGGATATTTTTAATTGACAATTATATAATTTATGATAGTCTATATATAATATATGTTAAATAAATATGATTACAGAACAAACATTACTTAGTATCTATGCTGTTCTTTTAGTAGAGTTAGGGCTGCTATTAATGCTATTAATAATAATTGTATTAGATATCAAAAACACAGTTGATTCTGTGAGGAGACTTATTAATAAATTTGTAAAGCTGGGTCATATTACTGTAGATTCTGCTGAAGAAATAAAGTCAAAGCTAACTTCTTTCTCAGGAGTGACTTCTATAGTTAGTAAGATCCCAGCAATTATTTCTTTAGTTAAGACTTGGAATAATAAGTCTCAGGTACAAGATGATACTCAAGAAGATAACGATATTGACGATTTAGGAGAGGCTTTAAATAAAGTTACCCCAAAGAAAAAAAGACGTATTATATAATTATTAATATTACAAACATATGAGTACAAAAAATTTATTCAAAGGATTAATCGCAGGTCTTGCAATAGGAGGTGTATTAGGAATTTTATTAGCTCCAAAATCAGGTAAGCAAGTCAGACATGACTTAAAAAAAGCTTATAAATCTACTAGTAAGGATATTGCCAAAAGAATTGGTAATATTGAAGATATAAGTAAAGCTCAATATGAGCAAATAGTAGATGCGGTAGTCAATGAGTATAAAAAATTAGATCCAATTACTAAAGAACAACTAATATCTTTAAGAACTTTATTGCAAAATAAATGGTCTGAAATCGTTGATAAGAAAGTAGAATAAAAGAAGATAATATAAAAATGTCATTGATTGACAACAAATAATAATTATGCTATAAGTATTGCATAATTATTACTTTGTTATGTTGTATCGAATCTTGTATTGGCTTACCTTTTGGAAGTTTCATACAATTATGCAAATATTTGTGAAGCAAATCAATATTCAAGGGGTAGAAAAACTACAAAGAACACAATCTCCATTAATTCTCGCTACTAATCATAGAAGTAGATTAGACGGTATTTGGATTTGGTATTATTTTGCTAAAATGAATAGAAAGTTTTTTATTGATATGCATATTATCACTGGGGAGCGATTCTTTAAGATGCCTATTCTAGGTTGGTATCTTAGAACAATGAGATGTTTTCCAGTTGAAAAAGGAAGAGGTGTCCAAATATTAGATCCTATGGTAGATGCTCTCAAAATAGGTAAAATTGTGACTATATTCCCAGAGGGTAAAATGCAAAAACATTCAGATCATAGAGGAGATGCCAAAAGAGGAGTTGGATATTTAATGTGGAAATCTAAATCCCCAGTTTTACCAATTTATATTAACTATATTAAAAGATATAAATATTTACCAATTTGGGAGATGACTTTGAAGGTAGGTGATACTCAATCATATAATATTAAATCAGAAAATGAATTGACAACCATCTCTGACAAGGTATTAGGTTTAGTTTATAAGTTAGCCGATAATTAAATTTTTAGAATTTAGAGTATATTTATTGGTAAAGACAGATAAAGTATGATATTATTGAATATAATATTATAAGAATAAATTATGAGTATTATAGCTACTACTAACCTAGTTGGACAGACAGTTGATATTGTAGGCTGGATAGATACCAAAAGAGATCATGGAAAAATTGCCTTTATAGACTTGCGAGACCGTACTGCTAAAGTACAAGTTGTATTAGTCCCATCTAGTCTTGATGAGGCATCAAAATCTTTAATGTCTGAGATTAGACCTGAATGGGTGATTAGAATTACTGGGTTGGTTAAAGCAAGACCAGAGAGATTAGTCAATCCGGATTTAGCTACGGGGGCTATTGAGATTGAAGCTTTGTCAATTGAAGTTTTGAATACTGCTATTACTCCAATTTTCCCTCTAGATCAGGACAAAAATGAGATTAGTGAGGAGTTGCGATTAGAATATAGATATCTTGATTTGAGAAGACCTGAGATGTATGACAATCTCTTGAAAAGACATAAAATCAATCAATTTGTAAGAAATTTTTTGGATAAAGAAGAATTTATTGAGGTTGAAACTCCAATTTTGACTAAATCTACTCCAGAGGGAGCGAGAGACTTTATTGTACCTTCTCGCCATCAAATTGGGAGTTTTTATGCTCTACCACAATCTCCACAACAATATAAGCAATTACTTATGGCTGGAGGGGTAGAGAAGTATTTCCAAATTGCTAGATGTTTTCGTGATGAGGATACTCGTAAAGACAGACAACCAGAATTTACTCAACTTGATATGGAGATGAGCTTTGCTTCTGCAGAAGATGTGATTGAGTTGAATGAAAAGCTGTTAATAGAATTGGTCAAAACTTTGTATCCAGATAAAAAAATTCAATCTGTTCCTTTCCCAAGGATTAGCTATGCTGAGGCAATGGAAAAATATGGTAATGATAGACCAGATATTAGAGAGGAAAAGGGGGATGATAATTTGTTAGCTTTTTGTTGGATTGTTGATTTTCCACAATTTGAGCAAACTGATGAAGGTAATTGGACTTTTTCTCATAATCCTTTTTCAGCCCCGAAGCCAGAATATATGGAGAATTTAATGGCTAAAAAAGATATAGAAAACATTATCTCAACTCAATATGATATTGTGCTGAATGGTTTTGAAATTGGAGGAGGAAGTATTCGTACTCACAGACCAGAAGCTTTGAGAAAAGTACTAGAAATTATTGGATATGAAGGAGAGATTGTGGATAAGTCTTTTGGACATATTCTGACAGCATTATCCTCAGGCACCCCTCCTCATGGTGGTATAGCTTGGGGGATGGATAGGTTATTAGCAGTATTACAAAATGAGACTAGTATCCGAGAGGTAATTGCTTTTCCAAAAACTGGAGATGCTCATGATCCAATGATGAAATCTCCAAGCTCAGTCTCAATAGAACAATTATTAGAGCTAGGTATAAGCATCAAAAAACAATAGTTGACTATACGTCTGATTATTGCTACAATAACATATAGTCTATGCGGGAAGTGGCGCAATGGCTAGCGCACCTGGTTTGGGACCAGGGGGCTGCAGGTTCGAGTCCTGTCTTCCCGACTCATTTTATTTTTTATATAAAGTATATTAGCCTTTGACTTTATATACAATTTATCATATAATTTATATTGAAATATTAAATATACACATCCAATATGAATCCTCAAGATACTGATACAGTTACAAAAATTACTATAGAAGATATTAGCTCTCATCAAACAGAATCTGTTACAGTGACTAATAAGCCTGAAGCAGAAATGATCCCAGAGAGACAAAATGCTATAAAAATCCCATTAGATAATGTAATGAAGAAATAGGCATGACTATTCAAGAACAAGTGAAAGTGCTTGTTGAAAAAAAATCTACAGAAGAGGATATTTATTTAGAATTATTAAAAAAAGGATTTAAGGTTAGCGAAGTTGAGTTAGCATTAAAATTAGCTAAAAAAACTAAATTAGACATACAGTCCAGAGGTATTACTCTGATTATATTATTTGGGGCAATTTCTATTGGATTAGCTGCTATCAGCTTTATTGCATCCAATTGGAGTGCCTTTGGGGACTTTGGTAAAATTGGAGTTATCAGTATAGCGCTATTATTATCATATATTGGAGCTATTTATAGCAAACTGAATAAATTATCTAGAGTTTATAATGGTTTATTGTTATTAGCTCAGCTAATTTTTGGGGCTGGAGTATTCCTTATAGGAGAAATAGTCTCTGTACAAATTGCCCCACAAATCAGTATTTTGATTTGGGTAATTGGAGTTATTTGTGCTAGTTATTTATTAAATTCTATAGTCTTGAGATGGCTTATGTTGGTTCTGGGTATTGCGTCAATTTTGGGTATTCCAGAATTTTTCTATACTTATGATTGGTATCGTAGAGATTATGGGATTTATGCTATTTTATCTCTAGTATTAGCTTTGGAGCTATTCTATTATGTTTTGAGTAAATTTAAGGATATAGATTATTCTAAATATTTATATGATTAAATAATAATGATGGCATTTGCAATTTTTCCACTCATTATATTCATAGCTATAATCTTTGCAATTATAGTCATAATTCGTAATATAAGTGCTAGGAAAAATTTAGCTGAATCAAGTTTTCAACTTACTATATCTTATGAGGATTTATTGAAACAATTATTATTAAGTATTGCCTTTATTATTGCAATTGTAGCCATATATTCTAGTTCTCATTCACTAGGAATTGAAATAGGTTGGTATTGGTTTGCTACAGTAGGGGGAATCTTGGCTAGTTATATTGCTTATAGGCAACATAGTCCAATTACTCTGATTGCTGGACTCTTGATAGCTACCATTGGAGTGACATTTGGGGGATATCAGGTATCCACTAATAATAGTATAGATAGAGGAATCTCATTTATATCAGCTTTTTTGATATTTACTTCTCTTTATGGTTTGTCTATTAGTTTTTTTAATAATGCAAGAGTTAAAAGATATTATACGATTTTGCATCTATTAGGTATTGGTGGTATAGGTGGGATTACTTTTTTCTTAGGTTCATTTGGATCAAGAGAGCTTTGGGGATATATTGCCAATAGTCAGGATGCAGTAATTTGGAGTAATTTCAAAACTACTTTGATTTTAGCTACAGTTGTAGCTTTGATTATAATTAGTTATAGTAAATCTATTAACTATTTTAAGAATAATTTATATCAAATCATTATCGCTGTAATTGGAGTTGTTGGAGCATTGTTAGTAACTTTATTACCTAATGTTTCATTATTATATGACTCTAACCTAGACTATTCTTATCCAGAAAATGATTGGGCTAATAAAAATTTGGAAATTTTGCCACATATCATATCTATGAATATTTTATTTTTATCATTAGTAGTGTGGCTGTTGTATAGTGCCTATAAATTAAAAGAAATTTGGCGTCTAAATATAGCTATTTTAGGAATGTTTATATTTATATTATTTAGATATTTTGATTGGGTTGAGCAAACTGAACTTGACAGGAGTCTATTCTTCTTAGGTTTTGGAATTATATTCTTAATTACCGGTTGGGCTCTAGAGAGATTTCGTCGTAATATATTAGCTAGTATAGATAATTAGTATGAAAATAAGGAATTTAGTTATAGTATTTATCTTACAACTTATAGTTATATTGGGTCTGTTCGCTTATTTTTATACTCAAAAGAGAGATATTAACCCAATAGTTTATCTGCCTATTATCAACAAAGAAGGTGAAACAGATAAACTCAAATTTGACATTAGTGAAATTGATGAATATTTATTCCAATATAATGACACTCCAGAAATGCAATCAGAAGTATATAATAAAACAAGTCTATCCCTCAAAGTAGGGGATACGGTATATTTAAAATTAGACCAATATGGGGGTGTGAATTCTACTTCAATAATTCTAGCCACTACAGATATGAATTCTATTAACAAGCATGCATATTATGAATATGATAAGATGGCCAAAAAACCTTTTATAACAGGTAAAATAGTAGAGATTAAAATAGGTAAACCAGAACAAGGTGAGCCGACTAAATATTTGATAGAGTATGGTATAGAAGATTTGAATTTTGAGGCTAAATCACTAGTTGGAGCAGTGGCTAAAGTTAGTCTAAACTCTAATGGGGAAGCAAAAATATTGGAAATTTATCAAGATAATAAGATAATTTATAAGGCTAATTAGCTTGAATTTTGTATTTTTTTAATAAAAGCATAAGTTATATTGGCAATAGCTGTATAAGAGAATTTAATTGCTGCTCTTTTTTGTCCTAATTTGGCTGATTTTTGATATTTTTCTTTGTTAGTATAGCTTTCATTGAGAGCTTCTCTAATAGATAGAATATCTTTTTCAGGCACAATATAGCCAGTATCTTCTACCACCAAAGGGATTGCACCACTGTCTGAGCCAATCACAGGTGTCCCCGCTGCCATTGATTCTACTAATACTCGCCCAAATTGTTCTTTCCACACAGGAGTGGTATGGGATAGTAAAATAGAAATATTAAATACTTGAAAATACGCCGGTATATCATCAAAAGCAATAGCAGGATGAATACTAATAATATGATTTAGATTTAATTTATCAATCAGAGAATTGAGATTATTTGTATACTCCTCCGAGCCATTGCCAATAATCAGGACTTTGGTATTAGGTTGATCCCAGCCTGTAAAAGCATGAATCATATCTTCAATACCTTTTTCCAAAGTTAATCTACCAATATATCCATATACAAAATCCTCTGCTTTGATATGTAAATTATTACGAATTTCATCCAATTTGGATGATTCAATATTATTAGCAAATCTATCATAATCTACTCCAAGTTGTGGAAAAGTTCCCTTGAGTCCTTTGAATCTGAGATTTAATATTCTTTTATCAAAGTCTTGCCAGACTTCTGGAAATTGAAAAATTAGACCATCTAATTTTGGTATAATAAATTTTTCAAGTAAATGAAATGACTGATATCTAAACTTCTGATACAATGATTTTCCCTCTTTTTCCCAAATATGACAAATATTTTCTTGAGATAATAAAACTAATTTAGTTTGAGGTAAAAATTTTTTAGTCACATGAGTAACCTGAGCTGCAATTTGAGTCCAATATTCTTCTTCTAATAGAATAATATCTGGGTTGAGGGATTGTAAAGTTGATTTTAGATTTTTGAAAATAAAAAAGTTTAATTTACCAGTAAAATATCCGGGCATAATAATATGCTTATAACTTTGCCCTTGATATGGAGCAGTATAAACTTTTTGTCCACCACCTTCTAGTCCAAATTCTGGAGTAATAAGAGTGATATTTAGGTCTTGATACTTAGCTAAAGCTTCTATCTTTACTCTATAAGGAGTATAGACATAAGCATGAGATATAATTACTAAATTTAATTTATCTTTCATAAGAAGTAGGGTATATCACGAAAATTATTTCCAATTTAGATAAGTAATAGAGAATTGTAAAGTAGTCGCAATACAGACCCAAATTAGATAAGGAATTTGCATCAAAGCTACCCATTTCATATATGGCCAAATTGCAATCATAGCCCAGATAATAGTGCCTAAAATCAAAGCAATATCTATAGCTCCCAGTAAATTATTCCTAAGTCCAAATTGTAGGGGACTAAACGCAATATTAAAGACAATATTCAAAATAAAAGGTAAAGTCACCATCCGACTCAGTTTACCATTTATAGCCTGATAAAACACCGCACTAAAAGATATAAAAATTAGAATATATAAAAAAGACCAGACCGTCCCAAATAGCCAAGTAGGGGGAGCCCAAGATGGTTTTATTAATTCCTCATACCAATTAGAAGTATTCATGAGTTTGGATTTTAGATGATATGTTTTATTATATCACAAATTCTCAACATCTCTCTTAATGATCTCAACTATTTCAGGGAATTCAGATATTCTAAAGTGTCCATTCTTGCTCTCATAGATAATAAAATTAGCATATTTGAGCTTTTTTTGGAATTTTTTAGTATGAGAGATGGGAACGGTTTCATCATCTTTTGAGAACATCAAGTGTAGATTTTTGGAACTTTTTTCTAATAGTGATAAATCCGATTTTAGTCTAAATCCTCCGACCAAATCTTCTCCCGGCAAAGTATTGTCATAAGGTGGGGCAATTAAAAAGGTTGAGAGTATCTTTTTGGGGAATTTGTTTTCAGATAAATATTTAGCTAAGAATATACCACCTAGAGATGAGCCGATTAGAATCAGATTATCTTGTAAATATAGAATATATTTTTCAAAATGAATTTTCCATTCATTATACTTCGCATTATCTTGTAAAGGCATTCTTGGTTTGATTATATCAAAATTCTGACCTAGACTTTGCCTCAAAAATTCATCAGTCCACCCCGCTGTTTTCTCAATTGAGATTGGGCGGTTTTGAAGGAAATTTATATAATCCTTTTTACTTTTGAAAGTCATCCCACCGGACACAATAAATATTTGGGTTTTGGGGTTCATAAATTCAATGGTTTTTATATAAAAATATATGCGGAAGTGAGAGGATTCGGTCACAAGTAATTTTCCTGACGGAAAATTCTCGCTACCCCGTCTCGCGGTGTTCGCCTTGCACTTCGTGCAAACTCACACTGGCTCCGACTTTCTCATCCTCACGATAGCAATACTATTGCTCTCTTCACTTCTCAGCATAGGAATAATATAAATTATGAAATACCATAATTTATATTATTTTTGGCGGAAGTGAGAGGATTCGAACCTCTGGTAGGGGTAAACCTACAACAGTTTTCAAGACTGCCGCCTTCAACCGCTCAGCCACACTTCCATTTATAGAATATATTGTACCATATTTATTTAGTTTTGTACATATTATGTTAAAGTGTGCTATAATTAAAATTATATTAAATATAAAATTTATGGCTGGTATTTGGCGCCGTTGGAGAAGATATAGAACAAAAGTAAGACAATATGTGTCGCAACAATATTTGAGAGAAATTGTATATGGTGGTAGTGATGGGATTGTGACTACTTTTGCAGTGGTTGCTGGTTTTACAGGAGCTAATGTATTTGGATCGAATACGATTGGAATTAGTATGGGAGCTGTAGTCTTGTTTGGATTAGCGAATTTATTCTCAGATGCAGTATCTATGGGCCTTGGTGATTATATGTCTATTCGATCTCAAGATGATTTATATAATAAGACTTATCAAGAAGAATTAAAACATCTAGCCCATAGCACAAAATCTTTTGATGAGAGAATAGAACAACATTTGTTAGAAAAAGGATTTAATCAATCTGATGCTAAAGAAATTATGAAATTATTTCATAAAAATCCAGAATTTGGAATAGAGTGGTTGATGAGAGAATATCATGGTATACCAAATCCGGGAGACAGTCGGCCAATATTCTCAGCTTTGGCTACTTTTATTTCTTTTATATTTTTTGGATTTATTCCACTTATTCCTTTTGTGATAAGCATACCAGATCCAACTCAAGCTTTTTTGTTGTCTATAACTGGAGTTATTACTTCACTGATTTTACTAGGTTTACTCAGATGGAGAGTAGTAGGGTATGGACTTGTCAGAGCCTTGGGGGAGACTTTATTTTTAGGAGGAGTCTCTGCTGGGATAGCTTTCATTATAGGGGCTGTAATAGGAGCTTAGATTGACTAAATTACTCAAAAAGGGCATACTATAGATAGATTATAAGATTTATTTTTATGAGAGTAGCTTTGGTACATGATTATTTGGTACAATACGGAGGAGCTGAGCGAGTACTCGAAGTTTTTGCTGAGATGTTTCCGGCAGCTCCAATTTATACTTTAATACACGACCCTTCTCAACTATACGGCGCTTTTAGTGATAAAAAAATTCGGACTTCTTTTTTACAAAATTTACCTTTTGCCAAAACCAATCATAGAATATTCCCAGCTTTGATGCCTTTGGCGGTGGAGGATTTGGATTTGACGTCTTATGATTTAGTTATTTCTTCTTCTAATAGTTATACCAAAGGAGTGATTACTAGACCAGATGCTATTCATATCTGTTATTGTCATACTCCGATGAGATATGCTTGGGATGATTATCATCGGCATTTTCAAGAATTTAATTATGTGGCTGGGATTAGGAATTTATTGCCTTTTGCGATGAATTATATTCGTTTATGGGATAAAATTTCAGCAGATAGGGTGGATTACTATTTGGCTAATTCTCAAAATGTTGCTGATAGAATTAATAAATATTATAGAATGCCATCAGATGTATTATATCCTCCAGTTAATACAGAAGTAGAATTTGATGTTAATTCTAAAGGAGATTATTATTTAATGTTGGGTAGATTCTTGCCTTATAAACATTATGATATTGTGGTGGAGGCTTTTGTGAAAAATGGCAAAGAGTTGCATTTAGTAGGCTCAGGTCCAGATGAAGAAAAGTTAAGAAAAATAGCTCAAGGGAAAGATAATATTAAATTCTTAGGTAGATTGAGTGATGAGGAATCTCAAATGCAGTTTAGAGAATGTAGGGCTTTTATTTTTGCTTCTGAAGATGACTTTGGAATGGTTCCAGTAGAAGCAATGGCAGCTGGCAAGCCAATTATTGCTTATGGTAAGGGAGGCGCTTTGGAGACTGTAGAGGATGGTAAAACTGGGATATTCTTTGAGTATCAAGATACAGATTGTATAATAAAAGCAGTAGAAAAATCTGAAAACATGAAATTTGATGCTAGTTATATTCATAATTATGCTCAAAAATTCTCAAAAGATACTTTTAAGCAAAACTTCTATAAATTTTTAGAGAAATATGATATTATGTAGGTGTAGTTAATAAATTTATATGAATATATATAGGAATTTTTTTAAAAAAAATATGCTTTTCTTGGGGATAATAGTCATAGTGGGTATTAGTGTTGGTCTTGTGATTACAAAATTAATCCCAGTCTCTTATGATGTATCTTTAGCATTAAACGTTGAAAGGAAAACAAATGATACTGGAGAATTTTATACTTATGATGGTTATTATGCAATTCAATCAACAGAGCTATTTAGCAAGATTGTTTCCAGTTGGTTTGTTACCCCAGATTTCGTAGAGGATGTATTGCGCAATGTAGATAAATCGGATATAGATAAATTATCTGTCAAGGATTTTAGGACTATATTTACTCCAGAACAGGTATCAGCTAGTGTAGTTGAAGTTAGGTTTGGTGTTGATGAATTTGAGTTAGGTGGTGTCTTAACAGAATCGATTTCAAGTAGTATAGCTTCATATATGCAGACTAGAGATATTAAAGATTATAATATATTCGTTGGAACTCCAGTTATTAGACAAGTAGATTATAATCCAATTTTGTTTGCTTTAGGAGGAGGATTTTTGGCATTAGCTTTAGGTATTATTATATCTGCTATTAGACAACATTATTGGGAAAAATGAGAATAGGTATAGATGCCCGCGGGATTACGGATGGATTCAAAGGGGGAGTGGGAGAATATACTCAACATATAATTCAATCTCTAAGTGAGTCTCAAGATTTGGATTTAGAGTTTTTAGCCACTGGTATAAGGCACAATTCTGAGATTATAGGTGTGAAAAATACTTGGTTACAATACCCAAATAGAGCATTAAATTTTTCTCTCAAAACTTTAGGCCGACCATATTTGGATAGAGCTTTTAGTCAAAAACCAGATAAAGTTTGGATGCCAAACTGGAATATAACTTCAGTTAGCCCAGAGACTGAGCTAATTTTGACTGTGCATGATTTAGCTATACGAGTTTTGCCAGAAGTGTTCTCCCAAAAGATGCGACTATGGCATAAATATATTGGTATAGATAAATTATTAGACCGAACTAATACAATCATAGCTATCTCAGAGTCTACCAAAAGAGATCTGATAGATATCTATGGAGTAAAGAGTGAGAAAATAAAAGTGATTTATTCAGGAATTGACCCGCTGTTTAGACAAGAATTTAGTCAGCCAGCTATACAACAAGTCAAGCAAAAATATAATTTACCAGAAAAATATATTTTATACTTAGGTACGATTGAGCCTAGGAAAAATATTCAATTATTAATTCAAGCCTTTGAGCAAGTGGCGATTAGAGACAAAGAAGTAAAATTAGTCATAGCCGGAGTTAATGGTTGGTTATATAAACAAATTCATCAAGCTATAGACAATTCACCTTTTAGAGATAGAATTCTTAGAATTGGTTTTGTAGCAGTAGAGGATAAGCCGATTGTATATAAATTAGCTAGAGTTTTCGTATATCCATCTTTGTATGAGGGTTTTGGCTTCCCCCCACTAGAAGCAATGGCCTCTGGGACTCCTACAATAGTCGCTAATAATTCTGTCTTCCCAGAAATTGTGTTAAATTCAGCTTACAAAACCTCCCCTTATGATAAATTAGAATTGAGTGAGATGATATATAATCTACTTACAGATAATGACTTGAATTACTATTATAGTAAGCTAGGTCTAGACCGTAGCCTAGATTTTGATTGGACACAAACAGCCCAAGAGATGCGAGAAGTTTTTATCAGAAAATCTTGACAAAATTCAGAAAATGTGATATAAGTATGATTGTAAACATCGCTACCATTACTACGATGTCGAACATTAATACTCAGGTTTTTCTTGGTGGGAGCTGTAATCCCACTACCTGGCGCAAAGACATCGCCATCCCTCGCCTCGAGGCGGAGGGGATCTCCTTCTACAATCCTCAAGTCGAGGATTGGCATGAGGGCCTGGTTCAGCTTGAGGCTGAAGCCAAGGCGGAGAGCGAGATTTTGCTCTTTGTCATTGATAAAGATACTCGCGCTATCGCGAGTATACTCGAAGCCACCGAGTATACAGTTGCAGGGCGCAATGTATTTCTCGTCGTCGACAACATGGTCGACGGGGTCGAGGTAGATGGTGAGCAGATCACCGGGCGCCAGCTCAAGGACCTCAATCGAGGTCGCGCATACTTGCGTGACCTCGCCTCGAGGCACAGTAATGCCATGGTCTTCGAGACCATTGAGCAAGCTGTGCATGCTGCGGTAGCCCAGCTCTGTGACACTACCACCTGAATCTCTCAGGCACCATCCACAACCTCCCGTACACCCACCATAGTGTACGGGCTTTTTTCTTTATAATTTGACGAAAATAGAAATTCAATATAGACTACTTAATAATTAAATATAATTTTTTATGTCAAAAGCTTTAATTATTGTAGAGTCGCCGACTAAGGCCAAAACCATTTCCAAATTTTTGGGGAAGGATTATGTGGTGAAGTCTTCGATGGGTCATATTCGGGATTTGCCTAAATCTAAAATTGGGGTGGATCCGGCTAAGAACTTTGAAATTACTTATGAAATCTCAGCTAAGGCCAAAAAGACTGTCACCGAGCTCAAAAAATTAGCTAAGACTAGTGAGGAAGTGATTCTGGCAACTGATGAGGACCGAGAAGGGGAAGCTATTTCTTGGCATTTGGCTCATATTTTGAAATTAAAACCTAATTCGGCTAAGCGAATGGTATTCCATGAGATTACAGAGTCAGCTATCAAGGAGGCTTTGGCGAGTCCCAGGCATATAGATTTGAATTTGGTTGATGCGCAGCAAGCTAGACGAGCTCTGGATCGTTTGGTTGGGTATAAATTATCTCCGTTTTTGTGGCAAAAGGTGCAAAGGGGGCTTTCAGCAGGGCGAGTGCAGTCGGTGGCTTTGCGGTTAATTGTAGACAGAGAAAGAGAAATTGAGGCCTTCCAATCGCAGGAATATTGGACAATTCAGGGGGTATTCCAGTCTAATAATGACAAAACTCTAGATATTAGCTCTACTCTGACGCATATAGATAATAAAAGATTAGATAAATTTGCTCTTAAGTCAGGGTCTGAGGCTAAGCATCTCGAGGATAAACTCAAAACCTTATCTTACAAAGTCCAGTCCATCGAAAATAAATCAGTCTCAAGGAATCCATATCCACCTTTTATTACTTCCTCACTACAACAGGATGCAGCTAGAAGATTGTATTTCTCAGCTAAGCAAACTATGATGATAGCTCAGCAACTATATGAAGGTATTGCTATTGGTAAGCGAGGTCAAATTGGACTTATTACCTATATGAGAACTGACTCCACTAATTTATCGGCTCAGGCTATCATTGGTGCTAAAAGTCAGATTATAAAGGAATTTGGGGAAAAATATTATCAGAGTAGGCAATTCAAAACTAAATCTAAAAATGCTCAAGAGGCTCATGAGGCTATTCGTCCGACCGATCCGAGTCTAACTCC
>Ga0213866_10001854_pt1 | contig 15427 bp, 21 predicted proteins | sample PICome_11_FD_160079 | JGI IMG/M metagenome (GOLD analysis project Ga0213866, IMG submission 160079) | Coastal seawater microbial communities near Pivers Island, North Carolina, United States - PICO284 | ecosystem: Environmental > Aquatic > Marine > Coastal | place: USA: North Carolina...
TTTGTTTAATCGAGTAGCTTAGGCACTCACAAATTTAAAATGATATGAGTACATTAGAATTATTTCAAAGGCAAATTAGTCCCTTTGATATTTTATTTAGAAATCTTTTCAACGCTGAATCGCAATTCGCACCAGCATTACAATCCAAACAACCACATCCCGTCAACATTTTTTATGATGATAAAGGACTTTATTTTGAAGTAGCCTGCACAGGACTATCTAAAAAAGAAGTTGATATCAACATTGAAGGTGATGAATTGAAAATCACTTATAAAAAACCTCATGATGAAGTATTTCATGAAGGAATGATTTATAATGGATTATCAAAAAAGTCATTTAATTTAGGATATAAAATTGCTCCTAAATTTGACTTAAGTAAAACCGAAGCTGAATTAGTAAATGGATTATTGAATATCTCTATTCCACTTGCTGAAGATGCTAAACCAAAATCAATTAAAATTAAGTAATAAGTTTTATTAAAATATGTGTCCTAGCACATTATTTTTCGTATATTGACGGAAACAGAAAATTAAAGTTATATGCCCAAAACAAAGAAGAATACTACCACTATTTCAGACCCTTTATTAGATCCTTTTTATATTACTAAAGATGATATGTGCTATACAGTAAATGAAAGGGTTACTCCTAATGAACACCATTTTAGATCTAAGGGTAAAGGTACTGAATATGCAAAACCCCAAGGATATTATCCTGAGTTTAAACAAGCATTAGAAAAAGTTGCTAAAGAAAAACTTAATACAGGAGAAGATTATACTTCCCTTATTACATTTTTAGATAAATTTAAAGAAATAGAAACTAACATTAAACAATATACAGATGGCCTTAGAAGCATTATTTGATGCGGTTATAGTTAAACCGATTGAAGTTGAAGAAACAACTTATGGTAATATCATTGTACCAGATTTAGGTAAAGAAAAAAATGAAACAGGTGAAGTTATTGCCGTTGGACCTGGTAAGCCTACTATTACAGGAGAATTTATTAAAACACAATTATCAGTAGGTGATAAAGTAGTTTTACCAACAATGGGATTTACTAAATTACCTTATAATGGAGATGAATATTATGTAGGTCCTGAAAATCAAATTCTAGCTAAAATAGTAGAAACAGTAAGTGTGGAGGATGCTTTAGCAGAAACAGAGTTAACAGATGAAGAAATTGAAAATTTAACAGACATATAATGAGCAAACAAATAGAATTTGGTTCAGAAGCAAGAAACCAATTAGTAAAAGGAATTGATGTATTAGCAGATGCTGTAGTATCTACTTTAGGACCTAATGGAAGAAATGTAGTTATAGCTAATGAACAAGGTTCTCCACAATCAACTAAAGATGGAGTAACAGTTGCTAAATCAATTATATTAAAAGACCCAAATCAAGAATTAGGGGTTCAATTAGTAAAACAAGCAGCAATTAAAACGGCAGAAAAAGCAGGAGATGGTACTACTACTTCTACTTTATTAGCTAGAGAAATGATTAAAGCGGGATTATCTGCTTTAAATAATAGTGAAAATGCTGTACAAATTAAAAGGGATATTGATTCTACTGTTCAACAAGTAGTAGATAACCTTAAAAATAATCTTTCCGAAGACATTTCAGGGGAAGAACAACTAGAACAAATTGCTACAATTTCTGCTAATAATGATCCTGAAACTGGAAAACTAATTGCTACTGCAATTGATAAAGTGGGAATGGAAGGAGTAGTTCATATTGAAGAATCTAAGACAGGAGAAACATACCTTGAGACAGTGGAAGGTATGCAATTCGATAGAGGATATAAATCACCTTATTTTGTTACAGATAATAATTCTATGACTGCTACATTAGATAATCCTTTAATTCTAATTGCAGATCAAAAATTAACTCAAGTAAAAGAATTATTGCCTATTTTAGAAAGTGTATCTTCTCAAGCACGTTCACTTTTAATTATTGCTGAAGATGTTGATAATGAAGCATTAGCTACTCTTATTGTAAATAAAATGAGAGGTACAATGAAAGTATGTGCTGTAAAAGCTCCTGAATTTGGAGATAGAAGAAAATTAGTTTTAGAAGATATCGCTATTACAACAGGTGGTCAAGTATTCAGTAAAGAAAAAGGAATGAAACTTGATAAATTTAGTTGGGAATGGTTTGGTGAAGCAAGAACAGTAACTATTGAAAAAGACACAACAACAATCGTAGATGGAAAAGGAACAGTTGAAACAATTGAAACACGTATTGAAGAACTACAACAACAAATCGACAAAGCAACAACACCGTTCGAAGTCGAAAAACTCCAAGAAAGATTGGCGAAATTCGTCGGAGGAGTAGCTATTATTCATGTAGGTGGAAATACTGAAACTGAAATGAAAGAGAAAAAAGATAGAGTTGATGATGCATTACACGCCACAAAAGCAGCTATTGAAGAAGGAATAGTACCAGGAGGTGGAACTGCATTATTATACGCATCCTCAGGTTTAGAAGCTAACACAACAGGAGCCCAGATTGTAAAAGCAGCTTGTGCTAAACCTTTTAGCCAAATTTTAGTAAATGCTGGTTGGGATGAAGTTGATGGAAGAATTATGGCTGATAATTTAATTAATTCTGGTAATGATGCTTGGACTGGGTTTAATATCAAAACTATGGAAAAAGTTAATATGAAAGAAGCTGGTATTATTGATCCTACTAAAGTATCTAGAGCAGCTCTACAAAATGCAGCTTCAGTAGCAGGTACTGTTTTATTAACAGAGTGTACTATTGTTAATGAATTAGAAGAAAATAAAACACCACAAATTGACCCTATGATGGGGATGATGTAAAATAATTTCGTATATTATGAATGTTAAAACAGTTGAAAATAAAATACTAGTTGCTAATAGGATTCCCCCTGGGGATCGTTGGCAATTAGCTGATGAACCTAATGGTAAAATTTATACTAGCATAACAGAAACATTACAAGCATATATGGATAAAACAGGTTTTAGAGGCGATTATAGATTAGAACCTTTAAATAGTAAATTATATGCTATATCAACTGAAGAGGTAGAAGTAAAACCAAAACCAATTAAACGTTATTCTTTATATGGGGAGTTCTCAGAACAATAGTTTATTAGTAGAAAAATATAGACCATCTAAATTAGAAACTTATGTTGGTAATGAAAATATTAAAAACGTTGTATCTAAATATTTAGAACAAAATGATATACAAAATTTAATATTTTATGGACCTGCAGGAACAGGCAAGACAACTCTTGCAAAGCTCATTACTAAAAATCTTGATTGTGATTCTTTGTATATTAATGCCTCAGATGAGCGTGGTATTGAAACAATTAGAGATAAAGTACAAAGCTTTGCTAGCGTGGCTTCGTTTAAACCACTTAAAGTGGTCATTTTGGATGAAGCTGATTTTCTTACTATCCAAGCGCAGGCTTCACTCCGTAATATTATTGAAACTTTCTCGCGTACCACACGTTTTATTATGACGTGCAATTTTGTAGAGCGTATTATAGATCCTCTACAATCAAGATGTCAAGTACTTAAAATTGTACCCCCAACTAAAAAAGATGTTGCTAAGCATTTAAATTGGATTTGTAATGAAGAATCAATTTCACATGACGTAAATGATTTAGTACCTTTAGTTAATCAATACTATCCTGATTTACGTAAATGTATTAATACTATACAATTATCAACTGTAGATGGTGGAGCAAATGATTTATATCTTAACTTAGATCAATCAGTATTAGTATCATCTAATTATATAGATAAAGTTATTACTGAATTAAAAAATAAAGCTGATTTTAAAGTTATTAGACAAATTATAGCAGATGCTAATGTAAATGATTTTGATGAATTATTTAAATCACTATATGAAAAATCATCTGAATATCTACCAGGTAAAGAGGGTACAGTAGCTATTCTAATAAATGATCATCAATATAAAGCTAATTTTAGAATTGATAAAGAAATCAATTGTATGTCATTAATTTCAAATTTAATAAATAATAAATAGTATGGAACAACCATTGCAACAACCTCAAATTGATTTAAAAAATACTACTGGGGTTAAAAATTCTGAAGGTGGAAGTATTTTTCTTCAAGGAGTAGTTTTAAGAACAGTATCTAGATTTGTAACAGGAACGGATGAAGATGCTTTACTACCAGTACCTGTATTTTATGATCCTGAAACTAAAAAAATATTAGAATCAACCCTTCCTAAAGACTTAAGAGAAGAATTAAAGGATGAGTTGCTCTAATATATTTGATTGGTTAAAACATATAAATCAGTACAAAACCCCTGCTGATCAATTCTCAGATAAAGATTGGGAAGTTTTTAATTCTTATATGGTTCATAGATTCATTTCTATGAATAAAGAATTTATTGAAATAGTAAATTATGTTCAAGAGTTACCACCTCAAGAAAAAATAATGATTTATAATGTTTATAAAGAATTTATTCCTAAAAATAATAAGTGGAATAAATATATTAAATCATCAAATAAAGAGCCAAATAAAGAATTGATTTCTATATTAAAAGATCATTTTAATGTGTCAATTAGAGAGATTAAAGATTATATAAAAATATTGGATAACCAAGAAATTATTCGTATATTATCGGATAGAGGTTTAGAACAAAAAGAAATAAAACAATTAATAAAATGACAAAAGAACTTTACACAATGTTAAGGACATCTGCTGAGGCAGATAAAGCAAAAGCTCTACTTTCTCTAGAATTATTAGGAAACCAAGCTACAGGTATTGGAGACCATTCTACTAGAGATTTTTATAATAACGCTGAAGAAGCACTTCAAATGTTAGTTGATGCTGATGATAGATTATCAACACTATCAAAATATTTTTATGGTGGAACCCAAGAATTAATAAATGAGTGATACTATAAGTAAACATTGGGATAATATGAGTGATAGAGAAATTATAAATGCCAAAAAAGGTATAGATAACTTTGAAGATTTTAAAGCATATAATGATACAGTTGCTCATTTTGAACTAGAATATCCAGAATTATCTAAAGAATTTAAACAAATACAAGTAGAAATGTATAAAATGTTTGCAGCGAAGCATTTAGACTATGGATTAAATAATATTGCTTTAGGTGGTGATTTAACAAATCAAGAAGATAAACAATTTTCATTAACTGGTTTGTGTATTAGACTTACAGATAAAATTAGTAGGTTAAAAAATCTTCTTATCAATGGTAAAAACTTTGTAAAAGGAGAAGGAATGGAAGACACGTTTATTGATATAGCTAATTATGGAATAATTGGTATGTTAGTAGGACGTGATAAATGGAAAAAATAAATTTTGGCTAGAAAAATCCCTAAAATAATAAGGGAGATTAGAAGTAATCCTCCACAGGAGATAAATTTTGCTTATCAAAAAAATATCTCTTATTCACAAATGTCTATATTTCGTGGGTGTCCTCATCGTTGGAAACTTCAATATAAAGATAAAATAAAGGCATTCACCTCTTCAATTCATACTGTTTTTGGTACTGCTATCCACGAAACACTACAACATTATTTAGATGTGATGTTTGAAACAAGTGGAGCTAATGCTGATAGAATTAATCTAGAAGAATATTTTCAAGAAAAATTTATTGGTGAATATAAAACCCAATATAAAAAGAATAATGAACAACACTTCTCTTCAGCTGAAGAAATGAGAGAATTTTTTGAAGATGGAGTTAGTATTTTAAATTGGTTTAAGAAAAAAAGATCATTATATTTTTCAAGAAGGGGATGGTATTTAGTTGGTTGTGAACTCCCCATAGTAATCCCACCAAATAAAATGTATAATAACATATTATATACAGGATTTCTAGATGTTGTAATGTACCATGAACCAACTCAGACATTTAAAATAATCGATATAAAAACCAGTACTAAAGGTTGGAATCAAAAAGATAAGAAAAATGAAGATAAACAATTCCAATTACTTTTATACAAACAATTTTTCAGTGAACAATATGGTATTCCTTTAAGCAATATTGACATTGAATTTTTTATAGTTAAAAGAAAAGTATTAGATTGGGATGATGAAAAACTAATGTCACCCCATCAAGCATATAGGGTCCAAACATTTACTCCACCTAGTGGAAAAATTAAATTGGGAAGAGCTAAAAAAGCTATAAACAATTTTATAAATGAATGTTTTAATTCTAAAGGGGAAATCAAAGAACAAGAATACCCTAAATCAGTTTCTAAATGGAATTGTATGTTTTGTCCTTTTAAAGAAGATAAAGAAAAATGCGGTGAAGGAATAATTTACTGATATTTATATATATAAAATAATGTTATTAAAATAAAGATTATGAGCGCAAAAAAAGATATGACACTTACTAGTGTTAAAATTCAAAGCGATTTATTCGAAAATTTTAAGATTGAATGTGTAAAAAGAAAGTTTTCTTTTCAAAAACTTGCTGATCGGGCTATTTATTTGTATCTTACAGATGAAGATTTTAGAAAACAAATTACCAACCAACTTAATCTTGACTTATAAATTTAACAAATATGAAAAAAATAAATTTTGGTGATGAAAAAACCATTCAATCCCCTCAAGTTAAAATAGAAAGAGGTAAATTTCCTCATATTCCCCAAAATAAAAGGAAAAAAATATTATTAATTTGTGATGATATTAGAGTACATTCAGGTATTGCTACAATTGCTAGAGAAATAGTATTACATACTTCTCACCATTTTAATTGGGTAAATATAGCAGGAGCTATTAAACATCCTGAGTTAGGGAAAAGATTAGATATATCTCAAGACATTAACAAACAAATGCAAATGTTGGATGCTAGTTGTATCCAATATCCTGTAAATGGGTATGGTGATGAAAATATAATTAGACAAATAATGGCATTGGAAAAACCTGATGCTATAATGCTTATTACAGATCCAAGGTATTTTGTTTGGTTATTTAATATTGAGAATGAAATCAGAAAAAAAATTCCAATTACATATTTAAATATTTGGGATGATTTTCCTGCCCCAATGTATAATAGACCATACTATGAAGCATGTGATTTATTAATGTCTATTTCAAAGCAAACTAAACTAATTAATGAAATAGTATTAGATGAAAAATCCAAAGATAGAATTTTAAAATATATTCCTCATGGGTTAAATCATGAAATGTATTATCCAATTAAACCTTTTACTAAGGATATGGATGATTTAAAAAACATGAAAAAAGCCTTATTTGGTAATAAAGATCCTAAATTTGTACTATTCTTTAACTCAAGAAATATTAGAAGAAAACAAATCCAAGATGCTATATTATCTTTTAGAGTATTTTTAGATTCATTGCCTAGAGAAGAAGCATTACAATGTTATTTTATACTACACACTGAAGTTGTAAACCAAGCAGGTACAGATTTAGAAAGAGTTAGAGAATATTTCTTAGAAGAAAATTACCCAGACCAAGTTATATTTTCAACCTCTAAATTGCCACTTCAACAACTTAATTCTTTATATAATATAGCAGATGCTCAAATACTATTAACTTCTAATGAAGGTTGGGGATTAACTATTACTGAAGCTATGCTAACAGGAACCCCATTTATAGCTAATGTTACTGGAGGTATGCAAGACCAAATGAGATTTGAAGATGATGAAGGTAATTGGTTTACACCTAGTAGAGAAATACCTTCAAACCATAGAAAAACATTTACTAAACATGGTGAATGGGCATTCCCAGTTTACCCAGCTAGTAGATCAGTACAGGGTTCTCCTCCTACCCCTTATATTTTTGATGATAGATGTAGATGGGAAGATGTAGTAGAACAACTAAAAGTATTGTATGAAATGGGTCCTGAAAAAAGAAAAGAAGCAGGATTAAAAGGAAGAGAATGGGCTTTATCAGAAGAAGCAGGGTTTTACTCTGTTAGACAAGGTGAAAGAGTAATAGAAGCATTTAATGAATTATTTGATACTTGGAAACCTAGAGAAAAATATGAAATTGTAAATGCCACAGAACATAGAGGAAGATTTTTAAAACATGAATTAATTTATTAAAGTTATGAGTAAACCAAGATTTGTTATATCCTGTCCTTTTGACACCTATTCTGGTTATGGAGCTAGATCTAGAGATATAGTTAAAGCTATTATTGAATTAAACAAATATGAAGTTAAATTAGTACCTCAAAGATGGGGGAATACAAGTTGGGGATTTTGTAAAGATCATTCTGAATGGGAATTTTTACATCAATATACTATGAATCCCCAAGAAATGCAATCTCAACCCCAACCCGATATTTGGATGCAAATAACCATTCCTAATGAATTTCAACCTGTGGGTAAATATAATATAGGATGTACAGCAGGAATTGAAGCAACAAAATGTCAAGCTGATTGGATTGAAGGAATGAATAGGATGAATATAAATTTTGTTTCATCTGCATTTTCTAAATCAGTATTTCAAAAAACAGTGTATGATAAAAAAGACCAAAATACTGGTGAAATAATTGGGGAATTAAAATTAGAAAAACCAATTCATGTTGTATTTGAAGGTGTTAATCTAGATGTATATAAAAAGATTCCATCAAGTGAAATAAAAACTATAAATTTAGACTCAATTAAAGAAAGTTTTTGTTTTTTAGTTGTAGGACATTGGATGAACGGTGATTTTGGTCATGATAGAAAAAATCTTTCATATACTGTAAAATCGTTTTTTGAAGTATTTAAAAATGTAAAGAATGCTCCTGCTCTAATTTTAAAATCATCTGTAGGGCTTTCTTCATATGCTAGTAGAGAAGAAATATTAAGAAGAGTTATGGCTATTAAAAAAACAATGGGTAAAGTTAAATTACCCAATGTTTATATTTTAAATGGTGACTTAACCGATCAGGAAATGAATGAATTATATAACCATCCTAAGGTTAAATCCATGATTAGTTTGACTAAAGGAGAAGGATATGGAAGACCTTTATTAGAATTTAGCCTTACAGGTAAACCTATAATTGCTTCTTATTGGTCAGGGCACTTAGATTTTCTACACCCAAAAGCTAATTTATTTATCTCTGGGGAATTAGAAAATGTCCACCCTAGTGCAGCTAATAAATGGTTAGTGCAAGAGGCTAAATGGTTTAAACCTTATGATAATGAAGTTGGAGCAGCTTGGAATAATGTATTTAAAAATTATTCTAGAGCACTTAAAGAATCTAAAAAACAAATTAAGTTTGCTCAAGAATCTTTTAGTTTTGGTGAGATGAAAAATTTAATTAATGTCATTTTAGAAGAGGAATTACCTAACTTTCCTAAACAAGTATCATTAAATCTTCCAAACCAAAAAATTTCTTTACCTAAATTAAAAAAAATAGAATAATATGAATTTTGATACACTAAAAGAATGTTCTAGATGTGGATCAGATGCTTGCTATAATCAAGAAGTTACTAAAGATATTTCTATTGAATTGTGTTATGGATGTGGTTTTCAATCTAATTCTGTTATGACCAATGGGAGTAAATTCTTAGCAGAACAAATGGCAGTACTACCTGAATTACATAAAGAATTAATGGATGAAGAAGAAGATACAGGAAAAATTTGGATGCCAACTACTGTTAATATTGAAGATAAAGGAATGGTATTTGCTGATGGTACATCAAGAAATAATTGGAGATGGGCAGGAGTTAAAGCTGTTAATATAACAGAAGATGAAATAGAAAAGTATAAAGGAAAAAAATATAAACCTGATATGTCTACTATAAAACATTTTCAAGAACGTGATTTTATGGAGGCATTATCATATATTGGAGTATTACCTGAATAGATTATGAAAATAAGTTACGCAATAACAGTTTGTAATGAATATGAGGAATTAAAAAGATTATTTTTATTTCTTAAAGAAAATAAAAGACCCCAAGATGAAATCATAACAATATTTGATCAAACTAATGGGGATGAAAAAGTAGCTGAATTTCTTACACAATACAATAAATTACCTAATATTCAATTTTTTAGAGTATTTTTTGAGAAAGATTTTGCTAAATTTAAAAATACTTTAATAGGACATTGCGAAGGTGATTATGTGTTTCAAATAGATGCAGATGAAATACCTAATGAGGAATTCATTAAAAACCTCCCAGCAATAATTGAATCAAATCCTGATAACGAAGTTTATTTAGTACCTAGAGTAAATACAGTAGAAGGTTTAACTAAAGATCATATAATTAAATGGAGGTGGAATGTAAATGAAGAAGGATGGGTGAACTGGCCTGATTATCAATGGAGAATATTTAAAAAGAATAATAAAATACGTTATAAAAATAAAGTACATGAAATATTAGATGGTTATGATACATTTGCTACCTTACCATCTGATGAAAATTATTGTTTATATCATCCTAAAACTATAGAAAAACAAGAAAAACAAAATGAACTATACTCAAAATTATAATTACGATCCAAATGAATATCGAGATAAATTAGAATCTCATCTTTTAAGATGTAAAATAAACTATGAAAGCCCTTATAGTTCAGGATTTGAAATTAGTTATTTTGGGGATGAAATAAAAAAAACAGAAGCTAAACTAAAAAAAGTAGGTAGACAACTTAAATTTGAATTTGAATGAGAATATTGGTTACAGGAGGAAGTGGGTTAGTAGGTAAGTATCTTCAAAAAATATTACCTAATGCTTTCTATATGTCTACCAAAGATGGAGATTTAACTGATATTAAGTTTGTAAGGTGGATGATTTCATCATACACCCCTGATGTTGTGGTTCATTTAGCAGCAAAAGTAGGTGGCATTAAAGATAATATATCAAAACCTGTTGATTATTTTGAAGATAATATTTTAATGAATACTAATATTCTTAAAGTAAGCCATGAATATAATATAAAACAATTTATAGGAATATTAAGCACTTGCATTTACCCAGATGTAGTAGAAAATTATCCTATGAAAGAAGAAGATATGTTTTTGGGTCCTCCTACACCAACGAATTTTAGTTATGGTTATGCAAAACGTTGTTTAGCAGTACAAATTGATGCTTATAATAAACAATATGGTACAAATTACAATTACTTAATACCTTGTAATTTATATGGTGAATTTGATAACTTTGAAAATGAAAACAAAATGCATTTCATCACTGCCCTACTCCACAAAATAAGAAATGCTAAAGATGGTAAAATTGAGTTATTAGGAACAGGTAAACCATTAAGGCAATTTATGTATGCTAAAGATTTTGCTGAAATAATTAAAAATGTTATAGAAAATGGTATCACTGAAAATTTTAACGTTGCTCCTGATTACAATTACTCTATTAGTGAAATGGCCGAAATAGCTATTAAATCAATTAATCCATCATTAAAGATTAACTTTTCTAGTCCTGAATTAGATGGACAATATAGAAAGGATGTTGATAATAGTAAAATGAAAAATTTATTACCTAATTTCAAATTTACCCCTTTAGAAGAAGGGATATTAAGAACATATTATAATGAATAAAGTAGCTTTAATAACAGGTATTAATGGTCAGGATGGTTCATATTTAGCTGAATTTTTAATAAAAAAAGGATATGAAGTATGGGGTACTGTTAAAAGAAATTCTGTAGCCGAAAATCAAACTGCTAGAATCGATGATAAAATCTTTAAACAAATAAGACTTGAATATGCGGATTTAAATGATTTATCCTCACTAATTAGAGTAATTCAATTATCAAAACCAGATGAGATTTATAATTTAGCAGCTCAATCCCATGTTAGAATTTCATTTGATCAACCAATATATACAGCCCAAACCACAGGCATAGGAACATTAAATTTATTAGAAGCAATAAAACTTACTAATCCTACAGTAAAAATGTATCAAGCTTCTTCATCTGAAATGTTTGGTAATTCAATTGATGAAGATGGATTTCAACGAGAAACTACCCCAATGTATCCTGTTTCTCCTTATGGGTGTGCTAAAGTATTTTCTTATAATATTTGTAGGAATTATAGAAATTCTTATGATATGTTTATTTCTAATGGTATTTTATTTAATCATGAATCTCCTAGACGTGGAACTAATTTTGTAACTAATAAAGTAGTTAAAACTGCAGTTCAAATAAAAAAAGGACTAAAAAATGAATTAGCATTAGGTAATTTAGAAGCTACCCGTGATTGGGGCCATGCTGAAGACTTTGTTGAGGCAATGTGGTTAATCTTACAACAAGACAAACCTGATGATTTTGTATGTGCCACAGGTGTATCACACTCAGTTGAACAATTGTGTAGTTATGTCTTTACTAAACTAGGAATGGATTATAAAGATTATGTAACAATAGATCCTAAATATTTTAGAGCCGAAGAATTAACTGATTTAAAAGGAGATTCTTCTAAACTTAGGTCAATTACTGGTTGGAAACCTAAACATAATTTTGTATCTTTGATGGATGATATGATATCATACTGGAATAATAAATTATAAAACATGAGCAGATTAAATGATTTTAAAAAGGGATTAATCCTAAAATTAGTTACCTCTTACATTAGGGGAAAAAGAAAAAACCAAAAATGGGTTCCTGGAGTTGATTGGGTTCAATACTCTGGTCCATATTTTGATTCACAAGAATTTAAAAATGGAGTTGATACTTTATTAGATGAGTGGTTTATTTTAGGAGCTAAAGGTAGAGAATTTGAAAGAAAATTTTCTAAATTACTAGGTAAAACAGATGGTGTATTAGTCAACTCTGGAAGTTCAGCTAATTTACTTATGTCTACTGTATTGAGAACAAAAAGAGGAGGGAGATTACCTAAAGGGTCTAAATTTATTACTCCTGTAGTTTGTTTCCCTACTACTATTAATCCTTTAATTCAAAATGGATTTGAACCTATTTTTGTAGACGTTGAGTTACCAAACCTAAATTTAAATCTAGATCAGGTAGAAGCATTATTGAAAAAAGACAAAAAGAAAACTATTAAAGGTATTACTTTTGCTCACGTATTAGGTAACCCACCTGATATGGATAGATTAATGGGGTTAGTTGAAAAGTATGATCTAATTTTCTTAGAAGATACTTGTGATGCTTTAGGTAGCACTTGGGATGGAAAACCATTAGGTTCTTTTGGTAAGATATCTACATGTTCCTTCTTCCCAGCCCACCATATGACAATGGGTGAAGGTGGATTTGTAGCGGTAAATGAACCTATATTACGTATGGCCTTAGCTTCATTACGAGATTGGGGTAGAGCTTGTTACTGTAATTCAAATAAACCAGGAAACGTAATTAATGGTACAGCTTGTGGTAGTAGAATAGCTCCATGGTTTAGAAAGCAAAGAGATATAGAATATGATCACAGATATGTTTTTGATGAAATTGGTTATAATTTAAAACCAACTGAAATGCAAGCCGCAATGGGTCTAGCTCAATTACCTAAATTAGAGGAAATGCATGCTAAACGTAAAGTTAATTTTAATAAATTATACAATACATTTAAAAAGTATGAAGAGTATGTTTATTTACCTGAAATGCATGAAAAAGCAGATACTTCTTGGTTTGGTTACTTAGTTACTTTAAAAGATGATGTTCCATTTAAGAAAACAGAAATGATTAATTTCTTTGAAGAAGCTAAAATACAAACTAGATCATATTTTACAGGTAATGCTTTATTCCATCCTGCTTATGAAGAAATAGCTAAAAATTACAAGGATCCTAGAAATGAGTTCCCAATAGCTACAAAATCAACAAAAGATACATTTTTCTTAGGTGTTTATCCTGGGCTTACAGATGAACAAGTAGAATATATGTGTAATACTATTGATAATTTCTTTTCCCAAACTAAATTTAATAAAAATATAGTTGATATAACTCAAATATATTAATATGAATTATATTACATTTAAAACTATAGGGGAAGCAGGCAATCTTGCTTCCCAAATTCAACAGTATGCTTCTTTATATGCTATTGCTAAAGAAAATAATTTAGAAATTATATTTCCTGAGTCTAGCTTAAGTAGAGGATATGGGTTTAAGTTTGCTAAAGCCTTAGAAATACCTATCAATACTGAAAAGGATGAATTTTTTAATAATTTTATAGATGTAAGACCAAATGATAAATTAATAGTAGATAAATCATTATTTGATTTACCAAAGGGATTTAATTATAACCTTACTTTTAGATTTGATTTATTTCATTATTGGAGCCCTAAATATGATTTAGAAGTTCATAAATGGAAATGGAATGAAGAAAATTACAATGAAGCACTCCAAAAATATAATAAAATAAAAATAGAAGGTAAAGAAACTGTATCTTTACATGTAAGAAGAGGGGATTATCTTTTACCACAACATAACCATTATTGTAGGTTAGATCAAGATTATTATGGAAAAGCTTTAAGTTATTTTTTCAATGAAATAGATAAATATCAGTTTATTATCTTTTCAAATGATATAGAATGGTGTAAAAACAATTTAATTGAAGAAAGTGAAATTGTTACCTTTATAGACCCAGGGGTTGATTATGTAGATTTAGTATTAATGAGTTTATGTAATCATAATATTATAGCAAATAGTTCATATAGTTGGTGGGCAGCCTTTAAAAACAAAAATTCAAATAAAAAGGTATATTGCCCTACTAATTATTTAAAACACAATAGCCCTTGGTCTCATATGAATACAAATTATTATCCCAAAGAATGGATAAATATAGATAATTAACTAAAAAATAATTATGAACAAATTATACAGAGAGTATATTACAGAACCATTTTTTACAGACCTTAACATGGATACATACCATGATCATGAATGGCAAGAAGGTCCTAGTTTAGATAGAATACATGAAAAATCATGGAAAGCAAGATATGAATATGAAGCTGCTTTAGTAGATGAAGTAATAAAAGATAATCCAAAAATTCAAAAAGTATTAGAATTAGGTAGTGGTCCTGGTTCATTAGCCCAAATTATTCTTAAAAACCACCCAGATTTAGAATACCATTTGATTGACAAACCTTTAGCTGAAAAAGCTTTTAATGAATTAAATTATAAGGGTACTTTCTTTGTGAAAGATTTAGCTGAGCAATTTGATACAACAGGGTTATTAGAAAAATATGATTTAGTTATTATGAATGACTTTTTAGAACATGTATCAAATCCACATATTATACTAAAAACAGTCCATAAACTAACCCATACAGATTCAGTATTTTTTATTAGTAACCCAAATTGGAGAATGGGGCATCCCTTTATTTACCGTGGAACTTTTGATTTTGATAATTTTATATATCTATTACATTTTCATAGATTTGATTTAGAAGGTTTTTGGGGTTCGCCTCTTAAAACCCCATATAAACCAAGATTAGATAGTGAAAAACTTCTCCCAGAAGAAAATGTTACAGATTGGAATCATTATTTTGTATTTAAACATAGATCTAGTATACCTCCTCAATCAGAATATTACTATGATGGTAATGAATACAAA
>Ga0213866_10001858_pt1 | contig 15403 bp, 19 predicted proteins | sample PICome_11_FD_160079 | JGI IMG/M metagenome (GOLD analysis project Ga0213866, IMG submission 160079) | Coastal seawater microbial communities near Pivers Island, North Carolina, United States - PICO284 | ecosystem: Environmental > Aquatic > Marine > Coastal | place: USA: North Carolina...
TAAGTACATGACAGCCGCTGCAGAACGCGGTGTTGATGTACCATTTGAGCGTGCTCTGGAAATCATGACCAATCCGCAAACTCCTATGAGTTTTGCAGAACAGCAAGCTTTTGAATTCTCTGAACCTGTTGCTCTTGCTGGTCAAACCTTTACGCCAGGTGAACGAACTACTGGTCAGATGCGGACGCTACGTACCGGCGAGCAACGCGGACAGCGGGCAGAAGATCTACTAGAGCGTTACTCTCGTGAGAATGTTGGTGGCTTAACTCCAAAAGGTCGTCAATCTGCAGGAGCACAGCGACTTCGTGGCATTGAAGAACAGGATGAACCACGCGCAGTTTTAACCACTCCAACGGGTCGTGCCATGCGTAACATCAGCGCCCTTGATCCAGAAGCCCTTGCTGCTGGTGAAATTGAATACGCTGCCTTCACCGGACAGACCACCGGCTCCAACCCTGAAGCCGCTGCTGCTGCACTTAAGTCTGCTACGTCGTCACAAAAGGTTTCTCAGTTGAATTCTTTGTTTAGCCCTGAGACTAGCAAGATTATGTTGCATCTTAAAACTGAAAAAGGTGTTAAACCAATAGCTGCAACAGAGCTGTATCGTAGTTTTAAACCTCTTGCTGATAACGTCTTTGATCGTGCTGCTAATTACTATGCAGGTAAAGCAGGAATTGAACTTCCTAGTAAAGAAACTAATTACGGAGATTATCTCCAAACAGCTAACGCTGTTCTCTATGGAAATAAAGAAACAGCCGCTGCAGCAATACCTCAGATGGCGCGCGCTTTTAACCAGGAGTTAAAAGGCCGTGGCTTAAACTTAGCGGTAAATCAAGATCCGGAAATGGCTAATCAAGCCATCCACACATTGATGGGAATCGCTCGCCGCACCACTGGTGGCGAACTTGCACTTGAAAATTTTAGCCGCATGGCAGGACGTGCAAGGTCACAAGGGTTAGTTCGTACACCTGGTACACAGATACCAATCAACGTACCTGGACCCAGCGGAACTCAAGTTACTTCCGCAATGCGCCAAGCTGGATTGTAGAGAATAGAATAAATTCAAATAGGTCTTAATCATGACTTTCCTGGAACCAATCATCGCCGTTGCTCTGGGTGCTGGAATCACGGCACTTGCTGCTTTTCTAAATCGGAATAAAACCGCTAAGGTTTTTCTTAAGTACGGCCCAATTGTTCAAAAGGCTTACGACATCATTGACCCCGTGCTGGATCAAAACCTTCACAGTTGGCAAGGATCTCAAGTTAACCTGGCGTTCGAACTTGTTGTCGTCTCCGTGTCTGATGGAAAGTTGACTGCAGAAGAAGTTAAGACAATTGCTTTCCACATGGCTAAAGCTTGGCTGCCTCAAAAGGCTGCTGATAAAGTACGACAGCTAGAGCAACTGGCTGACATGGCACCTGAAATGATTGCTGCTTCCGAAATTGCTGAGCAAGTAAACGTTCTTAGCTATTGATTCAACATGGCCGAAGATAAAAATTGGATCCAAGGAGCAATCAAGCGTCCTGGTGCTTTTACTAAAAAAGCAGAAGAAGCTGGTAAAACAACCGAAAAGTATTCTGCTGATGTTTCCAAGAATCCCGAAAAGTACGACAAGCGAACCGTTCGCCAGGCACGCCTCGCTCAAACACTTTCTAAACTTCGTAAACGCAAGAAAAGCAAAACAGAAAGCTAACTAATCTATGTTGCCTCCCCTTTCAAAATCTAGCTCTTCTCCTCAGGATCAAACCTGGCGGGAAGGAAAGAGCCCCTATTCCGGTACCCTGGGCCCAAACCGAACGGCGTCTGGTTTTACAGATGCTTTTGTTGCAAAGCTGAAAGATAATCCTGGTTATGAAAATTTCTATGGCGGTAGCAACTTTGATCAGGAGACAGCACAAAAATCACAACAGAAAATAGACCAATCTGCAACAACTCAAGAGCCTGCATTTTCAAATCCTGATGATAATCCTTTTGCAAAAGATTTTTTATCTAAGTATTCTGAAGGTGTAGCACGAGGTCTTATTTCAGAAGAAGATAGGGTAGGAGCAGATAAACTTAGTATATTAGCTTCTCAGCCAGCATCAGCCGGATCTTCTGAGAAAAATCCAGGCACTGTTAACCAGTTTCCTGGTCAAGGTGGTATTCAAATCGGATGATGATTCCCCAGGCAATTAGAACCGCTGGTACGGCTCTTAAGCAATTTCTGACTAATCCCCAAAGCCTTAAGCAGATGGGACAAAGCATTGCCGCAGAAACTGCTTTTGCAACCGCTGCTCAGCAAGCTGTTCCCCGCATACTCGGTCAGAGGCCAGCCCAATCCATTCCACAATCGCTCCTCCAGACTGGGATCCAAAGTGCTGTAGGGACGCCGGTTTCTGGTGCTCTCCAAGCAATGGGGGCACCTACCCTTGGATCAAACATTACTGGCAATATTCTAGGGGCTGCTGCTGCAAGCCGTTTTGCTGGTCAGATTGAACCTGAGATTGTTCAAGAGAATAATCCAGATTTTCACCAGCTTTACGCCATGCAAAAGATGAATGCAGCGGCTGAGCAACAACGTGTGAATGATCAAATTCAACTTGCCTACGCACGCAATTACAATCCTCCCAGCTTTATTTATCACCACAGCTCCAAAGATTCTGGTGAAATAGCAAATCAACTAGTTAAGAATATTCTTCGTTAAGTAAAGTGAACGTCAACACTACACTGAACTACCTGACCAATAGTGCCCAGGCTGTTCAGCGTTTTGCTGGTGAAGCGATCAGCAAGGCACAATCAGGAATCCAACGTAAACCTTGGGGTAAATACGCAAGCTCCTACGGTCCGACCAGCGAAACAATCCGTTCTGCCGTTAAAGGACAAGGTCAGGGAATGGGTGCAGCGGACGTAGCAGCTTCTACAGTTCTTGATGCGTTGACCAATGAGACTCGCAAGGACGTCTGGAGGTTTACCAATATGCACAGAATGGTTGGGGATGTCGGACAGTACGTTGCACCTCGTCTTGGCCTCGACTCTCCTCTTGCTGGCGCTGCTGCGGCTGCTGCCGTTCCTATTGCTGTTGGTGCATTAAGTGGACAGTTCGGTTCGCCATTACAAGGGATGCGCCCTGCCGGCTATAAAGCAGTTGCCCCAGTCTCCAAAGAAAAAGATCCAACAGGTAAGACTCCACAGTCCGCCGCTCTTGAAGCAGGGATGCGATATTTCTTAGGACAGAAAAGTCAACTTCTTCCCTATAAAGATTTTAAAGAAGAGCGCCCTGATGTGATGCCTTCTACTTATTCAGAGTATCAGCGGTTCCAAAGAATGAAGCCAGAACCTGGTCAGTTGGTTTCCGTCGACCCGACAACACAATCATTCTCTGCTCTCGGCGGTGTCATCAAAGGTACAGCACGAGGTCTTAACGATCCTGAGATACGCCTCAAAGGAGTTCCTGTTACGGCCAGTTCTGTAATAGGAACGGCTGCAGGACTTGGTGCAATCAAAGCTGGTTCACAATTCTTAAATCCAAAAGTATCCATACCGTCTGGCACCAGGGAAGAACTAATCTCAAAAGGTGCCCCTCTTGGCGCACGGGTTGCAGAAACCTTGGGCCGTTACACTGACCCAGCTTTGCTTGCTGCTGGTGCAATCACAGCGGGCGCTGTTGGTCTTGCTGCTAAAAAAGTTTTTCAGAAAGCAGCAGAAAAAAGAATTCAGAAAGAAGACCCGATAGAATATTTAAGATATAAACACGGATCTTTTAAAGCTGCTGCAGAAGCTGCTGGTAAACCAGAAGCAATGAGCTGGCAACAACTAGTTTCTTAGTAACAATGACTGACTATAGTAGTGCTTTTGGTTCCAGTGGCCCCAAATTTAATCCAGGTGCCTTCGTAGGACCAAGCCTTACATCTTCTGGATCTTCTGGATCTCCTGGCTCTTCTAAAAAATGGGCCGAAGCATTTGGATTAGCTAGTAAGGCACTGGCTAGTACTTTTGGTGGGGACAGAGATCGTAATAGTTATCGAGACCAAGCTGCCCAGTTTGGTAGTAGCGTTGGTTCTAATACTTCAGAAGGACCTGACAAATGGTCTAAGATTTACACACCCACACAACAGCAACCTGTTTATATGCAGGGAGTTCAGGGTGATCCTGGACTAGGCGGATCTCTTCTAGGAGTAGGAGCTACAATTGGATCTGCAATTATCAGTGATATCCGTTTTAAAGAGAATATTAAAAAGGTAGGTACATCCTCTTCTGGTACTAACGTTTATCGTTGGAATTACATCGGATCTCCTCAAAGGTACCAAGGCGTAATTGCACAAGAAGTACCGTGGGCATGTGTCGATAAAGATGGAATTAAATATGTCGACTACTCAAAAGTTGATGTTGACTTCCAAGAAGTAAACGTTTAAGAGTATCTCTACTAAAATACTAACCAAGAGGATCTAAATTATGGCCATTCAGTTTGCACCGATGTTGCTAGGCGCCGGGAGGATGGCAATGCAAACCATGCCCTACCTGACTGCTGCTGGTGCGGCTGCTCCTTCCTTGATGGCTGGAAAGCCACTGGAAGCTCTCGGGCAGGCGGCCATGGGCTACATGGGTGGCGGTCTGTTGAAAGGAGGCGTTGGTGCGGCAACCAAAGCTGGTATGAAAGCTGCCCCTGGCTTAGCAGGACGCGTGGCCCCGAACTTGGTTGATGCTCCCGGCTTTGCTCAAACCGCAACCAGGCTCGCTAGGGTCGGTATCCCACTGGCAGGGCTTGCTGCTGTACCGGCTGTCGCTGGCCTTGCCGGTGCTGCAGGCAGGGCTGTTCCCGGAGCCGCTCGTGGCGCGGCTGGTGCCGTAACCGGTGCAGTAGGCCTGGGCCAAGCAGCGACCCGTCAGCCTGGCGCTCTTACTTCGCCTATCTATCCTGAAGGTTCTGTCCCCGATATTAGCGGCTATGGTTATCCGGGGATGATCTCCCAACAAAATCCGCTAGGGCCTTGGCAGGCTAACCTCGCGTACCAGAAGCAACTTCAAGATATTGAAAATCAAAACATCATGAGGCTCGGTAACTACCAGCTTCTTAATGCTGATGAAGTTAAGCGCCGTGACTTCCAACGCAACGCAGCGGCTGCTCAACTGGCAACAAACCTGGCAACCCAATCTCAGCTTCAGCTTGGTGCCCAGCGCAACGCTGCTGCCATGGCTGGCCAAGCATTGGCTGATGTCGGTGCTACTGCACGTACTCAATACAGCTACCTCTGATAATGAATCCTTTTTCCACGCCATACGAGAATGTACTCTCCGTACTTAGCACAAGCGATGCATGGAAGAAGTATTTCCCCGGAATTCAAAAAGGCGGTCTTCAAGAAGCTTATAAAGAATCTGGAAAAGCTGAAGTTCCTCCTATGAAGGGGATTGACTTCACAACTGGTAAGAACGTTGATCTTGGTAAATACTTGGGAGATAAGGGAACTGACGTTAGCAGCTTCTGGAATCCTGCTGCAGCAGAGCCTCCCAGCAATGAGTTGAATCCCCCTGTTTATGGTGAACCAGCAAGCCCATTAAGCAAGGAGGATATCAAAGATATCATTGACTACCAACGTAGGCAGACGAGTAAAACCAGAGCAGAAGAAGCTGGTTACAACCTTGGCATGATGTATCCTTTGCAGAAAGCCGTAACTGATACAGCTCTGTTAATGAGGCAAGCAGATCTCCAAAATAGAATTGCTGGTGAAACTGCTCGTCAAAATATGCCTGAATCTTTTGCTCAAAGGTCAAACGTATTTCAGCAAGGTAAAGCCCTAGCATCCGGTGCGTTTGCAACTGAACTTGGTGCTGTATCAGAAGCTGCATCCAGGGCCCGTCGTGACGTCGTAGCAGGTCTTATGGCTGGCCGAGGTCGTAGCGTAGGCTGAGATAGAATCAAATTAACCTAATAGCACCATGGGAAAGAAAAAAGCACCTGCACCTAAAGTTACATATTCTCCACCTCCTCCATCACCCAAAGTTGCTAGGACTCGTACTCAGGCCGTCCGAACTGAGTCTGCGTTAAGTGAGGTTGCTCAGGCACAGCAACGTCTGAACATGGAACTTGGCGCCCAGCTTGACCGCACCAACGAAGAGTTCTTTGCTGGTCAGGACATTCGCCGCACCCAAGCTGTTGGTGCAGAAACCCGGCTCAGTCAAAAGGTTACTGGCCAAGAAGAGCGTAAAAGCATAGCGGCTACTGGGCGAGAATCTCGGCTTGGTCAACGGGTTGCTGGCCAAGAAGAGCGTAAAGGAATTTATGCTACTGGTGTGCAACAACGCTTAGGCATAGCGGCTACTGGGCGAGAATCTCGGCTTGGTCAACGGGTTGCTGGCCAAGAAGAGCGTAAAGGCATCCGCACCACAGGGGAACAGCAACGGATCTCCGAGTTGCAGCAGGAGATGTTTAGGCGCTATAAAGAGAACAGAGATTATGAGCAAGCTCAACAGCAGTACCGAGCATGAAAGAGTGGATTCAAGGACTTACCAACAAAGACCGCGAATCTTTTCTTGCATTCTGTAAACGATCTGCCTCTCCAATCCAAATGTATCTTTATGCCCGGTTTCTGGGCTTCAAAGGTAGCATAACGAATTGCGATGAATGGTCACAAAAAGAATACAAAAAAAAGAATTTTAACCAGATCTTGGAAAGCGAGATCGAGTTCATGCAGGAGGACATTGCCAAGTTGCGTGAAGCTATTGACATGGGCATAGTGAAGCAAGACATGGGTTCCGCCAGGATTGCTATGCTTCAGAAAGAACTTCGCGGCGCCATCAAACAGCTTGCTGATGAGAAGATCCTCATGGATAAGCAGGGCCTTGTCCTTGCTGGCGCAGACCGAGCGTTACGTGAGATGCTTTCTATCTTCCGGGACGACCCCATCGAAGGCCCCCTTGAGGAAGCTTCTATGGGAGTCTGGACCAAGCTGCTAGCAGAAGAATCTTAACCGAACAGCGAAGTCAGTTTAAGCCTGCTATCTTTAGGGCATAGCTGGCTTAGTAATGACGGGAACATCACTCCATTCGGTTTATCGACGTACGGCGCGTGCAGCAGCTCAACAACGTGTTGTTAAGTCGACTACTGGAATTGATGTAGATAGGGCCCAAACAGATTTTGCCTACTTCTGTGAAGCGGTTGGAGACAAGCCTCCAGCTCCTCACCATTTAGAGTGGCATAAATACCTAGGAACCAAGCAAGACAGTGAGTGCTTGGTTGGAATCGCAGGACCAAATATAGATATCCTAGCTCCGAGGGGTTCAGCAAAGAGCACCGTGCTGGGTTTATTTACAGCGTGGGCAATCGGTGTACATGCTTTACAAAAAAAACCTCTTAAAATTCTTTACATCTCCTATACCGTAGACGTAGCAAGACCTAAAAGTGCTTCTATTAAAAGGATTATTGATGAGAGCAAAGCATATAGAGAAGTCTTTCCGATGGTCAAGATTGCTAAAGGTATTAATTCTAATGAATATTGGAGCATTGATTGGAAGTTTGCAGGGATTAAATCTACAGGTGAAGAGGAGTTTACTGTATGTTGCGCAGGCTTAAAAGGTGCCGTTACTTCTAAACGGTCCCAATTATGTGTCTTGGACGACGTGGTGAAAAGCTCTGAGGATATAAAAAACAGGGAAGTCCGTTTGGCTATGGAAGATAACTGGAATTCAGTTATTGTTCCAACCATGTTTGAAGGAGGTAGGGCTATATGTTTAGGTACGCGTTTTCGCCACGACGATATACACTCAACAACATTTATCCCGGCTAATAACTGGGTTCAGGTTGTCCAGTCTGCAGTCTCTATTGATGAACATGGAGACGAACATTCGTACTGGCCTGATATGTGGTCGCTTGAGTACCTGCAAGAACGCCGCAGGCAAGCTCCTATCGCATTCAGCTTTCAGTACCAAAACCAAATTGTTCAGACCAGTGAGTTGTCGCTGACTCCGGACCTAATTGTCAAAGGAGAAATTGCAACTCAATTCGATTGCATAGGCGTTGGCGTAGACCTATCTGCTGGCATCAGGGAACGTAACGACTACACAGTCTTTGTTATGGGTGGACGTGTTGGTAACAAGATTCACATTATCGATTTCAAAAGAATTCGAATTATGGGAAATCTGGAGAAGCTAGAAGCTTTAATGGAAATGATGGAGGAGTGGGGTATTGTCCATAAAAACAATGGCCAGTATTTTCCCACTGGTAACCAAGTTGAAATTTGGTCAGAGGCTGTTGCATACCAGGCTTCCTTGGAAGCAGACTTTAAACGAATCTGTCTTGGAGATCACGGACTTTACAATATAAACTGGCATCCAGTTAAAGGTTTCCGTGGAGACAAGGTTGCCAGGTTCCGAGGAATTATGGGTTTATTCGAACAACACAACATAATCTTCAACAAATACAGGAAGTTTACTGCGCTGACTGAGGAGATTCTTAACTTTGGAGTTACCTCTCACGACGACGCTGTTGACGCTCTTGTTTGGCTTTGCACTGGTTTAATGACCAGAGGAGCATTGCAGTTAGAGTATTGAAGATTTAAACTAAAGAAATCACATAGCAATGTCTACCAGCTATTACGACGTAGAGCTTGAGCAGGATGCTTACGGATCCGCCGTCATTCCTCTCCCCGATGAGTTGTGTCACGACATGGCTCTTCAACCCAACGAACGGTTTGAGTTGGAAGTGGAAGACGACATCATTACGCTAAAACGAGTAGGAGCTGGCTACGATATTGACTAACTGCCTTGGGCAAACTAAATGAGCGACAGCACCAAAACCATAATTGATGATATCCTTAAATCGGTTGTAAACCGAGACGGAAGTGGCGTAGCTGACACCATGTTGGTGAATGCCCACTTGTCGCAGCTCAGGATGTTTGGGATAAGACAGGGTGTTGAGTTTTACCCAAATCAAGATAACTTTGGTACTCAGCGGTTTGACTTTATTCAGCAGGTTATCAAGTTTAATAAACTTGACGCCAGGCTAGACTCAATTTGGGATCGATTCCTGTGTTACGGCAAAGGTCTTTTCTATATTCGGCCAACAAAGAAAACCTATCGTCTCTACTGGTTCGATAAAGATTCCTATAGAACGTACTACTCACCAGACGGTGACTTAGAAGAAGTCATCATCATCTATGCGTACAAGGTTCGGGCATCCCGTGGATTCCAGGGAGTCGGGCTAAACACGGATAAGCGGTACATGCGTTTGCGGATCACGGCTTCTGAGATTGAAGAGTTCCACAGCGAGCAAGAGATTACGTTTGATATGCCGGCAATGGAGTTCGGCATCATGGACAAGAAGACTGTTGTCAACACCATGGAATTTATTCCGTGCGTTGAAGTCTTCAACAACCCGGACGCTTTTGGAACAGAAGGGGTCGGTGAGTTTGATTGGATGGCTAATCAGATTGTAGCTCATGACGAGATGGTTAAAAACATCCGAGCCAACCTTTCTTTTTTCGGTAACCCAACACTTCTATCTTCCAGGCCCAAACAAGACATCATTGAAAGCAATGATTCTGATGTTGCTCAGCGCCCCAGCATCTCCAGTCAGTCTGGCTTCCAATCTGAATTCTTTCTGTCCAGCTCTACGTACAAACAGGACAACGCCACCCGCAACTCCCCTGGCTACATCGGTAAGCCGGGCTCAGGCATGCGGGTTCCAAGGGTCATTGCCAACCTGGAGCCAACCGATCGTGTCGGCTTTATTACGCCTAATGCTGTCAGTACCGACCAGGCTCGGTACGCTGAGCAACTTCGCAGTGAGATTCGGCTTGCCCTGGGAGGAATCGATGACCTCAGTATTACAAATGTCACAGCTACTGAAATTAAATCAGCTTATGGCCGTGTAAGTGCAACTGCAAAGAAAAAGTGTTTGCAACTTTATACCTATGGAATTTGTAAATGCTTTGAGCTAATGATCTTTCAGGAGGAACAGATCTTCCGTAAATCTCTGGCATACGCATCAGGCATTAAGTATCCCACCCCTCCGGAGGATACAGACGACAAAGACCTGATGGTTAAATATGAAAAGCAAAAAACAACTTACGAGAAGAAGCTACAGAAGGCAATTGATACTGTTTTGGAAACAAAAGAGATCCCTGATGGTGTTCTTGGGCTAGCCCCAGACGGTGATCGCCAGGTAAATTGGAGGTGGATGGGCCCCGTATATGAAGACACTGCACAGGATAAACTTAACCAATCTATCTTCACAAGAAACCTACAAGAATTAGGTGTTGATAGCATTGAAGCACTGAAGTATTTATTCCCTTCTAAAACGGATGACGAAATCGCGGGAATGCTCTCCGGTTTCCCATTCCGAATGGTGGGGGAAGTACAGAGGGCTTACTCTGCATTCATTGATTTAATCAATCAAGAAATGCGGACACCGCACCCGCAGCAACCAAATCTTCCAATGGCTGCGGACCCGAGACTTGATCTCACCCCCTTCCTTTACCGAACTCTCGAAAGCCTACAAAAAGAGGTAACCTATGCAGGCAGATACCGCAGTGCAGATCCAATCGGCACCCCAAGCATCCCCGACCCAGCCGATCAGCTACGCGGCCCAAGTAGCCCAGACGGCAGCTCAGGCTCCGGCGGTCTCAACCAATTCCCAATGGGTGGCGCCTTACCAACAAACGGTGGTCCCAGCCCCTCAAACCCAGGCCCAGATGGGGGTGAGCAACTACCAATCCAACCCTACACAGTACTACCCCCAAGCGCCCCAGGCGTCCCAGCCTCAGGAGAATCCGTACAAGGAGGCGTTCAATCGGGTGGTGGGGCTCCTGAGTTCGCCCGTCCAATTCCCATTCCAGGGTCAACAATCAGGCGCGAACCAAACAGCCGCACCGGTCAGCTACGATTCCCCACTGGCTCCCCAGTACAACAACGCGGGGATGCCGACCTCTTTGCCTGGGATCAACAGCAACCCGGCCTACTCCAGCGGCTATTCCCAAACTTCGCAGGAACTGACAAGGGAGCAACTCCAAGCAAACGGCGTAAGTGAAGCCAGTCTGCAGGTCATCGATCACTTCGGTGCCGATGTTCCCGCTATTCTCAACAACTACGCCTGTCAACTGGAAGATTCGCTGATCACCACGAATCAACAGTTGATGGAAGCTGTTAGCCTTCTGCAAGAACTCTCCGGTGAGCATAAGTCTTACGAGACCATCCTGACCGATCCGGATGTGCTGGCCGATTACACCTGTGAATTCTTCGGTGAGAACGGTCCCTACCCCGTGGCTGATGAGGCTCCTGCCCAGCCTCAGATGATTCGCACCGCTGGTCAACAGTTCCAGGTTCCTACCGCCCCTCAGCGGCCTGAGATGCCCGTTCCTCCCCAACCTCAAGTTGCTGGTAACCCTGCTGACTTCTGGAACAGCTTCGGCTCCCTGGCAGACCGTGACCCCGCTAACGCCTGGCGCTATCTGAATCAGGCTGCCGCCAACCCTGAAGTCTTCCGCCAGAAGCTCCTGGTAATGGAATGATATCAGGATTACGAATAAATACCATTTATCCGTAAAACAACTAAATGTAAAATAGGGGGTAGCACATAGCTCCCCTTATTTATTTTATATAGACAATGACATCAAAAAAGTCTAGTACCAGGGACAAGGCAAGCAGCTTTTTGTCAGGTTTCGGTACGGCAGGCGGTCCGATTGGCTCCCCTGCTTTAATCGGTTTTGGTGCCACAGACGTCGCTCAACAAGTTGGGTACGGCAATAGCGATCAATATCTAGCAATCCGTATGGCTGGTGGCGCACCTGTCGTTGGTCAGGCCAATGCACCGCAACCCCGTATGCCACAGGATCTTGACGCTGCCTACTTGAGACTTAATCTTCCCGGTTCGCCTCTACCCCGTAATGGGCTGCTGATGCCTCAGTTCCTACGGTCTGCTGAGATGGTACAAAACCAAATCTCAATGAATGAGCAATATAATTTAATGAAGGGAATGCCACTTACTGGACAGCTTCCAATGTCCATTCAACCGCCCACTTCTCGTAAAAAGTAATCTCAATGGACAAAGCAAAAGCTAAGAGTGCAGTTAAGAAATCTAAGAGCCGCAAGAAGAGTGCTCCAAAGGAAGCTGCCCAGATGCAGATGCCCCCTGGCGTGACCCCTGGCATCAACCCCGAAGTAGGTGCAATGAACGTATCCATGCAGCCTGCAGACGGCTATATCAACCCCTATCGCGCCTTGGGTACGATGGTTCCTAGCCCCTACACCCCTGGCAATATGCTGCCCGGTTACAACGCTCCTCAGATGACTGGCGGCTAACTTATTAATTGGGATTGATAAACTGTTGCTATAATTTTTTTAATGGGACGAAAGTTCCAGGCCAGTAGTGGCACGAACCTTGAAAACTGAATAAATTTTCCAGTTCTTTGTCCATTACTACCATGGATCTTTTAGATCCTGGTATCAGCTAAAAATTACGCTGTAATACCAACATGTTCATTGATAACGATTTTCCTAAACTGCTAGGTGCAGAGCTATACCGCCCTCACCCGGCCTACATCGTTGAGATGGCTGCGGAACCCGTAGTTGTTCACGATTTTACTAAGCAACCTGGTCAGACCGTTCAACTTGACCGTTATCGTTTCTGGGGAGCTCCCGGTACGAAAACCCAGCGTGAGCGGACTCAAGATCAAACGATCGGTACTGCTAACAGCCGTTCGATCGTGAAGGATAAGGTCCTTGTTTCGCTTCGCGAATATACAGGTCCTGCTGATCCTAATAACGCTAACCTCCCGAGTACTTTCAAAATTGCTCGCGAGACTCTGATGACTGCTCAGCGTCTGCTGCTGGATAGTGGGAACCTTAATATGTTCCACCAATCCATCGGTTCGCTGACCCTCCTGGACGACTATCGCCGCTGGCGCGATCGCGTCTTCCTGGATGAATTTGCAAAGTCTGAAGCTCGCGGTGCGGCTTCTGACACCCAGGGTGGTTACTACTACCCGAACGGTAAAGTTAAGACCAACGCAACTACACTGACTGCTTATTCTGCTACTGAATATGCTTCAGAGCGTTATAAGTTCAACGTGAAAACTGACTTGCTTGAAGTTGTCAAACAGCTTCGTAAGCGCAACACACCAGTTTTTGCTGACGGCTACTACCGTTGCATTGCTGATCCCTCTTTCATGAAGGATCTGCGTGCTGACCAAGGCTTCCGCGAAGTTGCTCGCTATCCTGGCATGGGCCAGCCGAATCCCCTTATGGGTATGATGGCTCCAAACGCTGCTATCTATGGCGGCGGTCAGTTTGGCCAAGCACAATTTGTTGCAGGCGAACCCGTAATGCCGTCTGGTTTTGTATTTGAAGGAGTCCGTTTCTTCGAATCAACCAACTTCGCAGAAAAAACCATTACTGTCAACATTGCAGACGGTGGTGGTGAAATTTCTCACTCCACTCCTCCCGCCCTTTTCTTTGGCCCTCAGGCCGTGGGCGTCGGTATTGGTGGTCCCAATGCTCAAGTTCTCATCAACAACAACGACGACTTCAGCCGCTTTATCATTCTGATTTGGCAACTGTACGCCGGTTTTGCGAACCTGAACAAGGACTTCATTACCGCTGCATTCACTATCGTTTGAGGAAGGAGGTAACTACTAATGGCTGCTTACAAAGAAGAAGCCGGCGCTGTTCTGCAGCCCGGTAATCAGATTAATCGCCTTTCTTCGTACAACACCGAAGGTGTTTACGGTTGGCCTGGCGTTGAAGCCTATGAGCTGATTGGTTACGTCAAGATTAATAATCTTGCCGCTACCAAAGCTTCATTCAAGAGCTTCGACATCGTTGTTCCGTCTCCTGATCGTCGTCCTGACGACCGGGTGCGTGACAACCGCACCTCCCTTGTGGTGCAGGCCAGCGCTGCGCGTCCCTCTTACATCTACGGCGCTTCTATTGCCGTGGCTCAAGACCTACCTGCTGGTGGTCTGGCTGGCTTCCCTGCCTCGCCTGTCACTGCCGATGTGGGTGGCACGGATACCGAGCTTCTGCTCCTAGGTCCGAACAACGCTGGCGCACCTCTTGGTGTGCCCGCTACCCAACTGAGTGGTCTTTCTTGCGCATCAGCATCCCTGACCATCGGTGCTACGGGCATCGCCCAAGGTACCAGCGACACCACGACCGGCGACCTGCCGTTCTGGTCCGTTGTTGCTAGCCCGATTGTTACCGGTAACGCTGCTGACTCGATGATGTATCGAGTAACGTCTGACGTTACTTACCGGGTGTTCAACGTCAATGCCATCACTGACACCACTGTCACCGGTGACGGCGTGTTCATTAGCCAAGCTGCGTCTGACGCTGGCCAGGCGGCTTACCTCGTGTGCCGCGTGAACTATCTGCGTCCGGCTGCTGCTGCAACCTGGAATGACATCCAAGGTTTCATCGATTTTGCTTCGCAACTCGGCGGCACTGATAGCTGATCATTCTGAACTGAATAACGGCGGGTCTAACGGCCCGCCTTTTTTATTGCCTACAAAGGTTGATGTTGTTAAGCTAGGCAAAGACTGAGAATTATTTATGCTCTATCGCTACCGACTGACTGGCGGCCTTGTTGAAGTTGTTTCCAAGCACGGAGAAGGCATCGTCATGTGCCTGGACTCGCAGGATGAAGTCCTATACGTGGAGGAAAGCAGCTTGGTTCCGCACCTGGAAGCAACCACTGAAAAAATTAAAAACGAAGAAAAGCTTACGGCTGAGCTTAAATCAGAAGGCGTAAAAGACGCCAAGCTGACAACAAAGGATACGTTCCCCGCTGATCCTGGCATTAACGTCAACAATGCCAGCGCCAGGCAAATCGCAGAGCGCCTCCCTGGTGTCGGCCTGAAAACAGCCCGCGACATCAAAGATCTACAAAGCTCCATGCCTGGTGAACGCTTCCAGCGTCTAGATCAACTGACGTCAATTAAGCGTGTTGACTGGGAAGAAATCTTCAAGGATAATCTGGTCCGAGTCGACTACAATTTGCGCGTGCTAATGTGTTATTTGGCGCAGAGTATGTTGCGCCTATAACGCATTCTCACAAGTAATGCAACTCGACACTTTTTTACAATCTAAAGTCCGCTGGCACCTCGGGTATAACACTACATCAATACCTGCTGGCGACCTTGCCCGATTGGAAGAAGCTGTCAACAACATCCCAGATTCGTTCTGGTACTCCAAGATTGTCGAACAAATCAGTCGGTGCGACGAAGCAGAAAAACGCACCGATATGACTGGCAGCGTTAATAATAATTCAGTTCCTCGTAATCGTTTAGAAAGCATCGCAGGTGATGTTGACCGGACGATTTCAACTTCAGACTTCAAGGAAACGTTGAAGACCTGGACGGCAATCTACTTGTACGAGACGGATCGATTAGCCCTACATCTTTATGTTCCTAACTACAGGAATACAGAACAAGCAAG
>Ga0213866_10001859_pt1 | contig 15393 bp, 12 predicted proteins | sample PICome_11_FD_160079 | JGI IMG/M metagenome (GOLD analysis project Ga0213866, IMG submission 160079) | Coastal seawater microbial communities near Pivers Island, North Carolina, United States - PICO284 | ecosystem: Environmental > Aquatic > Marine > Coastal | place: USA: North Carolina...
GGTTAAAACTCTTTTCCCCAGCGAAAGAAAAATTCTTTTCCGTCCTGTCTGAGCAGCTGGTCAGAAGAGCCAATAATGTCAGTATGTATATTGTTTGTTTCAAGGTTTTGTCAAATGCACGCCAACGGTTTGGTGTATGGTTAGTTGCGTGGTTAAGCAACTAATTTAGTAAACAAATACGAACCCGAGAAAATTCCGAAGGAATTTTCCAAATAAGCACTTGCCAAAGCAATTAATTATACACCGTGTTGTGGTTAGTTTTTTATTCATTAATTATTTCAGTCAGTTTAGGAAACTCAGTTTCCATTCTTTTCTCGTCCATTTTTCCATCATAGTCATTGTCTCCGTATTCAAGTCCAACAGCGATTAATCCTTCAATTTCATTTCGTTCCGATTTCGGTATTTTTCTCAAAATATCTGCAAATTGATTTTCTCCAATTCGGTAAATAATTTGAGTTAAAACGTATCCTAAATCATATGAGCTTGCAGCTCCACCATTCGGAAAGTTTGTTATTTCAATGATTGCATTTTTATCTTTTTTCAGAGATTGGTTAATCAGATTTACCATTTTTCTATTTTCTGAAACAGATTGATGAACGAACAAAGTGTCGCCAATAATTATTCCGTCAATTTTTTCTTTTTTACAACTAATTATAGTTAAAATTAGAAAAATAAAAATGATGTTTTTTACCATAAATAAGGCTTTGCAAAATATAACCAACTACACCATAAAGTCCATAAGCAACTGAATAAAAGTCCGATTATGAAGAATATCATTCGGAACCTTTTAATTCCGACTTTATTTTTTAGGTAATACCAGTCAAATAATTCCAATAAAATTCCTAGTGAATAAAAAATATTTGCTCCAATTCCCCAAATCAAAATTCCGATTGTGTCGTCTATTGTCCAAGAGTATTCTCCTCTTGAAAGTCCATCGTAAATTCCAAAAATTCCGAAAAGTCCAACAGCAACATTATAAATCCATCTTTTGGATTCCCACCATTTTATGTTCGATTTTAATTGTTCTATCGTCATTTTTTTAAATTAACCACAACGGTAAATTGTATGAGTAGTGGCAGATTGCGTGGTAGTTTCCTGTCAAACCGCTACGCAGTTTGAGCGGGCTACAAACCTTGATATTTAGCACTTTGCCTGCCATTACTTATACAAAATGTTGTGGTGTCGTTTTTTCTATTGTTGCATCTAAATCAGTCATTTTAATCATCTCAATTTGATATTTTTGCACTCCAACTTTTTTTAATTGAGAACACAAATACTTTTGCTCAGAATCATTATAGTATGAAACATACCATTTCGTCAATTTATTTTTCTCTTGTATCATTTCAAAGTATGGCAAATCAACATCAGCAAGTGAGTGACCAAGAACATAAATAGTTTCTAAATCTAGATAACGAAGGAATTGTGTTCTATTTTTACTTATCACTTGTTCTGTTTTCTTCCTGAATTTGCTTAGAGGCAACTTAGCGAAACGCCAAGCGTCTTCATCCCATTCTTCTTCTGTTGATGGCATGCCTGTATCGTCACTGTAATTGTATTTAATTTCTTGTTTGACTTTATGTCCAAAAATCACCTCTTTATCGAGGCTAGAGCCATGTATATGCCAAATTGATTTTTCAGGGATTTCATATATATCCTGAAGTGTTCTTGTATAGTTGAAATTAATGTATTGAGCATTTGGGCTCAACAGTAACCGCTTAGTTCTTGGTTTAAGTTGTATGCTTTTAACCCATTCCAAGAAACAATCAGTTATCCCATTGTAAATTTGCTCTGTTACCACCGAACATTCATCAGCTATATCTTCAGGAGCACTGTATTTCTTAGCACACTCACTATACATTTTACTGCTATTGTATGAAGATAAATCATTTTCAAAGTCACACCATTTACCATTATTTTTATTGAACTTGAAATTCCAGAATTCATGTATTTCATAATACATCTCTCTTGACCAATCTTCCATGAAGTTTTCAAAGTCGCAGTAAGAAGTTGGAAAGTCATGATGCCTATCGAAGCCATTTCCAATAATATATAAAAGATTGTTTTCCATCATAATCTATTTCCTAGGTTATGTGCGTAAAATGCACCACAACGGTCTAGTGTATGAGTAGTAGCGGATTTCTATTCACAAACCTTTCGGTTTTGTACTGACTTTTGTTTTATGTTTATACTTTCGTTTTATTACTTAAACCGCTATTACTTATACACTTTGTTGGCGGTAGTTTTTATATCTAAATCAGTTACAAATTCAATGTACTCTAATAGTTCTGGATTGTTTGACTCTTTAATTCTATCAATCTCATTTAACCAATCAATAGATTTATCTTTATTGTATAAATGAATGTTTCTTAAAAACTGTATCGGTTTCTTTTTTGCAAGTTTTGCTATTTCTTTTTTTGAATTGTCATAGTCAAATTTGGTCAATAGATTTAATATATAGAGTTTTACTTTTTTGTCTTTCTCATTTTTATAAGCTTTATGTAACGTTCTAATCGAGTTATCATCTAATTTCTCAAATGACCTTATGTATGCTAGTGACACAAATTTCCAATAAGACTCTTTTCTATTTAGAAATCCATTAATACAACTTTCCTCAGATTCGTTTGTAAATCCCGTTTGCTTAATCCTTTTTCCTGAAATAACTTCATCTAACCAGTTTTCATACCAATCTAAAAAGTTAATTTCGTCTGAAAAATGAGGACAATATTCTATCTCGTCATAAGTGTGAACAATTCTATCTTTATTTTTTCCATTTAGGATAATGCCTAAATAACCAGAGCATCCAGAGAAACCTATATTTAATATTCCAGAATAAGCTTTTGCCACTTCTTTATCATAGTCTTCGTCTGAAATATTATCATCCATTTCATCATAGATTTTATTCCATTCTTTTTCGGTTGTATTTTCATTAAAAAATGGTTCGTTTTCTAAATAACCTAATGAAATATCTACTATAAAATGAAATGGATGTCCTAATTTAAATATTCCATAATCAGGTCCAGCACCTGAATTACCTACAACAGAATTTTTATATTCTAATCCACCATTTCCAATTTCGGATAAAAATGTTTTGTAAGTATCAGGAAGAGTCAAATTGTATGTTCTTTCGAAGTCATTTATTTCTTGTATATCCATAGGTGAATTCAAAATATACTTATGGGAAGAAGCTCCAAACACTTCAAAAAAAGTGTCTGTATTTTTAGCTAATCTTAGCTTTACTTTAATTCTTTCTATTTGATTTAATTCGTCCATTTCAAATTACCGCCAACGTAGGTATAATAAACATATATTCATTATACCACGTATGTTTCTTACAAATCTAAAGGATTTATACTGAATCTGAAAGAAGAAGTGATTATTTATTAGAGCTGTCAAGTAGGACACACCTTTTTTAACTTTTCCACCTCAAAATCCTTGAATCCTTAAATTTTTGAATTTTTGAATAGCGAGAAGCATGGAAGTTCGTATTTTGCAATCCACAAATTATATGTATGCAACCAATTCACATTTTACTTCTGATTGCCGGCTATTTTGGCGTGTTGATTTTGATCTCGTATTTTACAGGGAAAGACGATAGCAACGAATCTTTTTTTAAAGCTTCGCGAAAATCACCTTGGTATATTGTGGCGTTTGGAATGATTGGCGCATCGCTTTCGGGCGTTACGTTTATTTCCGTGCCAGGCTGGGTAGAAGCGTCCAAGTTTAGTTATATGCAAGTCGTTTTTGGGTATTTGGTTGGGTATTTTATCATTGCATACGTATTGATGCCGATTTATTATCGCTTGAATGTCACCTCAATTTATCAGTATTTGGAAGATCGATTTGGTGTGATGAGTTATAAAACAGGCGCATTTTTCTTTTTACTTTCCAGAATTCTCGGCGCTTCGTTCCGATTGTATTTGGTTGCTATTGTGTTACAACGGTATGTGTTTGATGCGTACGGAATTCCATTTGAAGCGACGGTAACTTTATCAATTTTGCTGATTTGGCTGTACACATTTCGCGGTGGAATTAAAACGATTGTGTGGACAGATACGCTACAAACCTTGTTTATGTTAATTGCTGTTGGCGTAGCGATCTATTTAATTTTGACGAATCTCGATTTGAGTTTTGGTGAGTTTTGGAATTCGGAAGCGTTATCAGAATACAATCAAATTTGGTTTACAGAAAGTTTTATGGCGAAGGATTATTTTGTAAAATCATTCCTTGGCGGATTGTTTATTGCGGTTTGTATGACCGGACTCGACCAAGATATGATGCAGAAGAATTTAACCTGCAAAACACTCGGCGATGCGCAAAAAAATATGATTTCGTTTAGTGTGGTATTGGTCGTGGTGAATTTGGTATTTCTATTGTTAGGCGCACTTTTATTTATGTATGCCGCTCAAAATAATGTGGACATTCCGTTGATGGACGGAAAACCAAAAACCGATTTGTTGTTTCCTGAAATTGCACTGAATGGCGGTTTGGGAGTTTCACTTGCCATTGTGTTCTTATTAGGTTTGATTGCCGCAGCGTATTCTAGTGCGGATTCTGCCTTGACTTCTTTGACGACTTCTTTTTCGGTCGATTTTTTAGGTATTGAGAAGAAAGAATTAACTAAACAAAAAGGCATTCGCCAAATGGTTCATATTGGAATGTCTGTTGTGTTGATTATTGTCGTGATTATTTTTAATAGTTTGAGCAATAAAAGTGTGATTGATAGCATTTTAACGATTGCAGGATATACCTACGGACCCTTGTTAGGATTGTTTGCCTTCGGGATTTTTACCAAGTATAAAATTATGGACAAACACGTCTGGATGGTGACGCTAATTTCTATTTGCTTGACGTATTTATTAGCGAATTTTGGAAGTTATTACACGTATGTTACCGAAGACGTTGCCAATCTCGCGGAAGCGGTAAAAGTATCAAAAGAACGTTTTTACCAGTTTGGTTATGAATTATTACCAATTAACGGATTGCTCACTTTTTTAGGACTCATATTGATTAGACGCCAATAAAACCAACGTACACGCCACTTCATGTTCAATGTTATTTTCTTCTAATAGTTTGTAGAATTTTGGATTTTCGGTGCCAGGATTGAATATGACACGTTTTGGTTGTAACGAAATGATATAGTCATAAAAATCTGCTTGGTTTGAAGAGTTTAGATATAGCGTTACGGTATGAATATCTTTGTAAGGCACCAATTCCGTATCGATAGTAACACCGCTAATTTCTCCTTCTTTTAATCCGTAAGCAACTACTTCATAATGGTTTGCGACTAGTTTTTGTATGGCTTTATAGGAAAAACGATGCACTTTCATAGAAGCACCAAGGACTAATGTTTTCAATAGATTTTGATATTTAGTTTATGATTTGGGTATGCTCATAAGTAATGAGATTACAAACTTACTACTTTTAAAAATGTAATGCCGTTATTTGTTAAATTCTGTTAAAATTTGTTAAATAGCGTAACACAATATTCTTTCCATCGTCAAGTGTACATGCTTTGGTTAATTCTGAAGTTTCATCAAAAAACAAAAAACGAACTAATTAATGAAAAAACTATTCACACTTTGCATGGCAATGCTATGTTTGGCATTACATGCGCAAAATCCAGCCCCCAAAATTGGAACAATCGAAGGAAAAGTAATTGACGCAAAAACACAAGAAGCGATTCCGTATGCAACGGTTGTTATAAAATCAAAAGCAGATAGCAAAGTTGTTACCGGAGCCATTTCAGATGACAACGGAAACTTTAAAATTGAAAAGATTCCTACTGGAATTCTCATCGTAGATATTCAATTTATTGGTTATGAAACTATTACGAAAGAAGTAACAATTTCTAATGATACAAAAACAGTTTCTCTAGGAACAATTTCTTTAGCAGAAAATGCAACGAACTTAAACGAAGTTGAAATTGTTGCAGAACGCTCCACTATTGAACAAAAAGTAGACAGAAAAGTAATTACCGTTGGAAAAGATTTGGTTACAAGTGGTCCAACCGCTGCTGATATTATGAACAACTTACCTTCTGTAAATGTAGATCAGCAAACTGGAGCAATTAGTTTACGTGGAAACCAAAACGTTCGTGTAATGGTTGACGGAAAACTATCCAACATTCCAACCGCACAATTATTGAAGCAATTGCCTTCAAACTCTATCAAGAAAATTGAATTGATTACGAATCCTTCTGCAAAGTACAATCCGGAAGGAATGAGCGGAATTATCAATATTGTGTTGCATAAAAATGTAAATATTGGTTTTAATGGAAATGCAACTATTGGATTGACACGTGAACGTGAATCGAAATTTAATAGTTCTATTGATATGAACTATCGGAATGGAAAATTCAACCTATTCGGAAACTACGGAAACAATATTTCTAAAAATGCCAACGATGGAAGAATTTTTAGAGTAGATGAAAATTCTGAGCAAATATTTAGCTTTTTAGACAATAGAAAAACACATTTATTTAAAGTGGGAATGGATGTGTATTTGAACGAGAAAAACACGATTTCATTCTTTACAAATCAAAATGTGAGCGATAGTAAAACTGATGGAAATACAGATGTTTTTTTCTATAACGATGCACAATTCAATAATTTTCAAGATTTTACCGCTAAAAATGACAACCTTTCTTCTCAGTATAATTTCAACTACAAGTATGATATTGATGATGAAGGACATAATCTTGAATTGGAAGTAGATTATAACGTTTTTGACGCCAATGATAATATCGATTTTCAGTTTTCAGGCGCAAATACGTTTCCAGATTATATTGATGAAACAGCAACTGATAGAGATCGTACTACAATTAACTTAGATTATGTGCGTCCGATGAAAAATAAAGCAAAATTAGAGCTTGGTTTGGAAGCGCGTTTATTCAATTCTACTATTGACTATCAATCGTCAGGATTTACTTTTAACGAATTAGGAACGTTGCGCAGAACTCCAAATACAGATTTTGATTATAGTAGAGATATTTATTCTGTGTATGGAACGTTTGGAAAACAATTTGAAAAATGGTCGTATCAAATTGGGGTAAGAGCCGAAAGCGTACAAGTAGATGCGAATGCGTTGTCAAGAGAAATTGAAACCACTGATTCGAATAATATCATCTTTGAAAATGATTATGTGCAAGTATATCCGTCAGCGTTTTTCACCTATTCACCTTCAGAGAAAAACTCCTATCAAATTAGTTATAGCAGACGTGTAGATCGTCCTGGAATTGAACAAGTAAATCCAATTAGAGAATGGAGTACGCCTTTGATTTCTTCCTTTGGAAACATTAACTTACAACCACAGTTTACCAACTCTATGGAAGCAAATTATACGCGTAAATTAGGGAATAAAGGAACGATTACAGGTGGTGTTTTTTATCGACTTATTGAAGATGAAATTAACAGAGCGGTTTTTGTAGATCGTACAGATATCAACCGATTAATCTTAACAAACGACAATTTTGACAATACCACCGCGTACGGAGTTGAAATTTCAAGCAATTTTAGACCGACAAGTTGGTGGAGTTTCAACACAAGTTTTGATTTCTTTTCACAAACACAAAAAGGAATCACAGAATCGTTAAATGCGCCAACAGATGTGGCAACGGTTGATAATATTGTTCGTGAAACTGTAGAAGTTGACAATGCCGCTTGGAACTTTAGAATGTTTAATAACTTTCAGGTTTCTAAAAAAATAAACTTATCTGCTTTCGGATTTTATAGAGGAAGTGTTCAAGGATTGCAATTTGAAATGGAACCTATGTATTTTGTAAATATCGGCGGACGTTACAGTTTTGCCGAAGGAGACGGAACATTGAGTGTCAATTATAATGATATTTTCAACACCATGCAATTTGGTTTCAATGGTACAAGACCATTCCGTCAAGAAGGTACTTTTAGATGGGAAAGCAATACCGTAAATGTTAGTATTTCCTATCGTTTTGGTGGTGGAAAATACAGAGCAAAATCACGTAAGCAACGTGATGACGATGTAAAATCAGGAAGTGGCGGATTCTTATAGTCCACTATTCTATAACAATTTAATAGCTTCAATTATTATTGATGGTTAGTGTTAATTGCAAGTTATTATCCAAAGAAAACCTTAGTTGTGCACAACTAGGGTTTTCTATTTTTATAGGATGCCACAAAGTGCTATTAATCTATAAACTAAGGCGTTTGGTCAAAAATACTGTTAAAATTATCCTAAGCGTTCCTTGTTTCACGAAAAAACAAGGATTTTTGTAGTATAAAAGAGTTATTCAATATTTTTCATCAGGTTAATTATTCGAATTTAGCACTCTAAAAATATCCTAAAATATTGCATAACGTTTACTAGATATTTTTATCTACGAAAAAAAATCCCAAGCTCTTATGAACTTGGGATTTTATTTTTTTGTGGATAATAATACCATCTTCACCTTAAAATTACTCACAAAAACTTGGGCTTTTTCCTTTATTCTTTAAAATAAAATGTAACCGTAGCTATGGCTATGCTTGCATTTTCTTTTTTGACTAAAGAAAAAATAACTGCCTTTTTATGGAGTAATTTTAAAGCAAAACTGGTATAATTGTTCAATATGAACTTTTGTATGCTAAAAAACTATTCTCGATACAATTTCCTACCCATTTCGATAGCTCTCAATAGGACAGAAAATCACTCCTTGAATTGACGTTTTTTTAGTTTGAATTATGTCAAATTACTACATTAATTACCACTTGATAATCACACTTCCCCACGTAAATCCACTTCCGAAAGCTGCCAGTACCACGGTATCGCCTTCTTTAATTTTTCCTTCTTCCCAAGCTTCTGTCAATGCAATTGGAATGGATGCTGCGGTTGTATTTCCGTAACGCATGATGTTATTGTAGACTTGATCGTCACTTAATCCGAACTTTCGTTGAATAAATTGTGAAATTCTCAAATTCGCTTGATGCGGAATTAACATATCAATATCTTCTTTTTTCAAACCATTTTGTGCTAAACCTTCCATAATGACTTCACTAAAACGAACTACGGCATTTTTAAATACAAACTGTCCGTTCATGTGTGGGAAATAGGAAGTATCTTCTACTCCATTTTCATGATCTTTCAAAATATCATTTACCCATCGTGTGCCCATTCCTGGCGCAGTTAAAGCCAATTCTTCGGCATGTTCTCCTTGCGAATGTAAATGTGTTGATAAAATTCCACGACCTTTTTCTTCACTTCTCGATAATATGGCAGCTCCTGCTCCATCACCAAAAATCACTGAAACACCTCTTCCACGTGTTGTCATGTCCAAACCATGCGAATGCAATTCAGAACCTATGACCAAAATATTTTTATACATTCCGGTTTTAATAAACTGATCCGCTACTGAAATTGCATATACAAATCCAGAACATTGATTTCGTACATCCAATGCGCCAACCGTTTTAATGTCTAACTCTTTTTGCACAATAACACCTGGACCTGGAAAATAATAATCGGGACTCAAGGTTGCAAAAACGATAAAATCAATATCATCTTTATCAATTCTGGCACGTTCTATAGCTATTTTAGCGGCTTTTATGCCCATTCCGGAAGTTGTATCTTCAGTTCCTTTGATGGCATATCGTCGTTCTTGTATACCAGTTCGTTCTTGTATCCATTCATCATTTGTATCAATTAGCTTAGATAAATCGTCGTTTGTTACTACATTATCTGGCACATAATGTCCTAATCCTATAATTCTTGATGTATACATAAAGTATCGATTTTTAATTTTTCAGTGCGAAATCGCGGGATAAATTTACAAATTCTTAAAAATTGAACCACTATATTAAGCATTAATAATTAGATCATTCCATAAATTGAATGCACTTAAACGAAAAAGCACATTTATTTTTGAAACAAATGTGCCTTAAAACAACCTAACCAATATATAAGAATTGATTAAGGAATTATTTTTTAGAAGTAATTTCTTAATCAACAAGAGATATATCGAAATGATTTTCGATTCCTTACAAGAAATTTTATTTTATTTAAAAAAATACTACTTGACAGTATAAATGTCATCTTGTCACTTCTGTGAACTTGGTATTTTTTTTGAAACATACATTGCCAAACAATACAAATTTTTAATCATTAAACTAAAAAGATAACAAAATGGCAACAGGAAATATTAATGTATCTGTAGAAAATATTTTCCCCTTAATTAAGAAGTTCTTATACAGCGATCACGAAATCTTTTTAAGAGAACTTATCTCAAACGCAACAGACGCAACACTTAAGCTAAAACATTTAACAAGTATTGGCGAAGTAAGTGTCGCTTACGGAAATCCTATTATTGAAATTAAAGTAGATAAAGAAGGAAAAAAACTGTACATTATTGACCAAGGAATTGGAATGTCGGCAGACGAAATTGAAAAATATATCAATCAAGTTGCTTTTTCTGGAGCAGAAGAGTTTTTAGAAAAATATAAAGATTCTGCCAAAGATTCAGGAATTATCGGACATTTTGGACTTGGTTTCTATTCGGCATTCATGGTGGCGGAAAAAGTGGAAATTATTTCTAAAAGCTACAATGAAGATACACCTGCCGCACATTGGACCTGTGACGGCTCACCACAATTTACACTAGAAGCGCACGACAAAACGGAGCGCGGAACGGAAATTATTTTACATATTGCAGAAGATTCAACAGAATTCTTAGAAGATTCAAGAATTAGAGAATTGTTAGTGAAGTATAATAAATTCATGCCAGTTCCGATCAAATTTGGAACGAAAGAAGAAACCTTACCACTTCCTGAAGATGCCGCAGAAGATGCAAAACCAGAAACGGTAACAGTTGATAATATCATCAACAATCCAAATCCGGCTTGGACAAAACAACCCGCAGATTTAGAAGATGAAGATTATAAAAAATTCTACCGCGAGTTGTATCCAATGCAATTTGAAGAACCTTTATTCAATATTCATTTAAATGTAGATTATCCGTTTAATTTAACTGGTATTTTATATTTCCCGAAACTTGGGAACGATATGAATATGCAGAAGGACAGAATTCAATTGTACCAAAATCAAGTATACGTTACCGACAATGTAGAAGGAATTGTGCCTGAGTTTTTAACGATGTTAAAAGGTGTGATTGATTCGCCTGATATTCCACTAAACGTATCGCGTTCGTACTTACAAGCTGATGGAAATGTGAAGAAAATTGCTTCTTACATTACACGTAAAGTGGCGGATAAATTAACTTCATTATTCAAAAATAATAGAGAAGATTTTGAAGCAAAATGGAACGATATCAAAATTGTGATTGAATACGGAATGCTTTCAGAAGATAAATTCTTTGACAAAGCAGACAAATTCGCGCTATATCCAACAGTTGATGGAACATATTTAACGTTTGATGAATTACAGGAGAAAATCAAAGATGCACAAACGGATAAAGATGGCAAAACGGTCATTTTGTATGCTTCTAACAAAGATCAGCAACACAGTTACATTCAAGCTGCCAAAGAAAAAGGTTACGAAGTTTTAGTATTAGATTCTCCAATTGTTTCACATTTGATTCAAAAACTAGAAAGTTCAAAAGAAAATATATCTTTTGCACGTGTTGATGCAGATCATATTGATAATTTAATCAAAAAAGACGAGGAACAAATTTCAAAACTTTCTGATGAGGAAAAAGAAAGCTTAAAAACGACTTTAACGGAAGTTGTTCCTGCGGATAAATATACGGTTCAGTTGGAAGCCATGGATTCAAACGCTTCGCCATTTATGATTACACAACCTGAATTTATGCGTCGTATGAAAGAAATGCAGCAAACTGGCGGCGGTGGTATGTTTGGTATGGGGAATTTTCCAGAAATGTACAACCTCATCGTGAATACAAATCATGAGTTGGTTGGAGAAATTTTAAACACCAAAACGAAGAAAAAACAAGAACGCTTAATCAAGCAATCGCTAGATTTAGCACGATTATCTCAAAACTTATTAACGGGAGAAGAATTAACACAATTTATCAAACGTAGTTATGAAATGATCAAATAAATAGAAAAAATTCTTACCTTAAAGCCTCTTAAAAACTAAGAGGCTTTTTTTGTAACCAAATTTTAGTTGCGTCGTCATACTTACAATCAATTCAATCAAAAAATATGAAAACATTATTAAATTTTAAATTACTCTTTTTACTCGTCATGATATCATTTCCGTTTGTACAACATGCGCAAACGATGGAAGAAAAAATTGATCAATTAATGAGCAATCAATACAAAGCAGACGAATCTGGTGCAACTATTTTAATTGCAAAAGAAGGAGAAGTTATATACAGAAAAGCATTTGGGAAATCGAATTTAGAATTAAATACAGACATGATTCCTGAAAACGTTTTTGAAATCGGATCCATCACAAAACAATTTACAGCTGTTAGTATTTTAATGTTGCTTGAAGAAGGAAAGCTTTCGCTAGAAGATGAAATCACCAAGTTTATTCCTGATTATCCAACACAAGGCACTAAAATTACCATTCATCATTTATTGACACATACTTCTGGAATTAAAAGTTACACGTCTATTCCGTCATTAGCAGATTATGCGCGTGATGATATTTCAGTCACAACACTCATTGATGCGTTCAAAAATGAACCAATGGATTTTAAACCTGGCGAGCAATTTCTATACAATAATTCTGGGTATATTTTATTAGGTTACATTGTTGAAAAAGTAAGTGGAATGACATATCCTGAATTCATTCAAAAAAGAATATTTGACGTCCTAAAAATGGAACATTCGCTATATGGAAGTAAATATACCATTGTAAAAAATAGAGCTGCTGGTTATCAAAAACAAGAAAAATATTTAAATGCAGATTATATTAGCATGAACATTCCGTATGCGGCTGGTTCTATAATGTCAACGGTTGATGATATGCTTCTTTGGCAGAAAGCAATCAGAAATAACACCTTAATTTCTAAAGAAAGTTTAGCAAAAGCGTTTACAAATTACACTTTAAATGATGGCGGAAAAATAGACTACGGTTATGGTTGGTCGCACAATTTGGTAAACAATGTTCCTGTTATTGAGCACGGTGGTGGAATTTTTGGATATACCACACAAGGAATTTATGTTCCTAGTGAAAATGTGTATGTTATTATTCTAACGAATTGTAATTGTAATTCACCTACTGATATTGCTTTTAAAATTGCGGCAATTGCCATTGGAAAACCGTATCCGGAACTTTCAGAAACGATTAAACTTTCTGATGAACAACTGCAAAAATGGGTTGGTGCTTATGAATTTGAAGATGGGGCAATTCGATTTATCTCGCTAAAAGACAATCAATTATATAGTCAACGTTCTGATACAAATACTGCATATAAAATATTTCCAATTACAAAAAACAACTTTTTCTTTCAAGATAGTTTTGCGCAATATGAGTTTACAGATGGCACACCTAAAACTGTGGTCTTTAAAAATAATATCAACATATCCAAAGGTGTGGAAACTGACAAAAAATTACCCGCATCAAAAAAAGAAATTCAACTTTCGCCTGAAGTTTTACAAAAATATATAGGAACCTATCAATTAGCGCCTAGTTTCTTTATCGAAATTACAGTAGAAGGCAATCAAATTTATGCACAAGCGACAAATCAACCAAGAATAGAATTATTTGCAGAATCTGAAGATAATTTTTTCTTAAAAGTAGTTGCTGCAAATGTCACTTTTCAAATAGATGAAACTACAAAATTGCCTGTAAGCTTAATTTTAGAGCAAGGTGGTGGAAAAACAAAAGGAATGAAGGTTAAGTAGACGCTTAGATTATTAGACTTTTAGATACATAGACAAAAAACCACTTCGATCTGAAGTGGTTTTTTGTCTATATGAAGAAGGTGTTCTTGATTTTATTCTGAAAACACATCCGAAGTGACCGTTTTAGTACAATCAGCACTCCAAGGACATTCCGTACATTTTTTACCATCTTTGTCTGGCACACATCCACTATTGGTAGCACAAACTTTTGAAGTACATGAAATTCCTGCATATTTTAGCATGGTCTCATTTTCTATTTTTAATAACGTAGTTGTGATTTCATCACCATGAAAAGACATTAAATAATAGCTATCTTCTATCTTTTTCAATTTAACAGAGTCAATTGATACCTGTGCATTTTTCGCAATTGACAAATTTGTAGACACCAATTTCACAATTGAGTCTTGTTCTGATTTACTCAACGTTTTTTGTTCGATGGTTAAATCATCTGATGAACAAGAAGTTATACATATTATTAATACACATAAGATACTGACTATAATATTTCTCTTTTTCATGTTATTTTGTAGTATTTAATAAATTATATAGTTGAATTAATTAGTTTGCACTTTACAATAATATACAAAAAAAACCAAAAAACATTACGGAAAACCGTACATTTGTGTTTTTTTTGTAAGATTTAACACTCTTATCTATAAGATAATGTTTAATTTTTAAAAAAGCGATTGATACTTTATTATTTAAAATAGTCTTTCTATTTTTATCAAAACTATCTTTTTGAAACTTCTCGAAACACATACTGTCTCAAAACTTGAAAATTCAGTGCGAATTCAAGAATATAATATTACTTTTTTTGAAAGTATTCAGAGTAAAAGTTCCCTTAAAAAAGCAATCAAAAAGAAGCTGATTTTAATTAATGGAACAACTGCCACAACGGCAAGTTACGTTTTGGAAAATGACACGATTGAAATTTATGCGGAAGAAACAAAGCCCAAGAAAATTTTTAAGCTTGAAATTCCTGTGATTTTTGAAGATGACGATATTGCTATCATCAATAAACCTGCGGGTTTTCCCACCAATGGAAATTACTTTAAAACGATAGAAAATGCTTTACCGCACAACTTGAAACCTTCCGAAGCAATAGATGCTTTACCGTTTCCAACACCTGTGCATCGTTTGGATAATCCGACTTCGGGAATTTTGATGGTTGCTAAAACGAAAAGTGCCCAACTTGACTTACATCAACAGTTTGAACGACAGGAAATTTCTAAAATTTATCAAGCTATTGTGATTGGGAAAACTGCTGAAAAAGGTGAGATTCATTCGGCTGTAGCCGAAAAAAACGCATATACAAGCTATGAAACTTTGCAGACAGTTCCTTCGTTGCTGAACGAATTTCTTTCACATGTAAAATTGTTTCCAAAAACAGGAAGAACACACCAATTACGAATTCATTTATCAAGTATTCATCATCCGATAGTTGGCGATCAAATTCACGGAAAAGAAGCAGAAAATTACAAAAAGGGTTTAATGGTCAAAAATAGTTGGTAAAACTCTTTGAATTCTTTATAAACAAAAGGCTACGTTAAAGTTTATTGAAACTGGTTTCAATAAACTTTTTTTGTATAATGAAAACATCAAAAAAAAGCGT
>Ga0213866_10001860_pt1 | contig 15387 bp, 16 predicted proteins | sample PICome_11_FD_160079 | JGI IMG/M metagenome (GOLD analysis project Ga0213866, IMG submission 160079) | Coastal seawater microbial communities near Pivers Island, North Carolina, United States - PICO284 | ecosystem: Environmental > Aquatic > Marine > Coastal | place: USA: North Carolina...
AGTTGGAACTCTTATGTCTAACTATGGTTTGGAAAAATTTTTTTTAAGTGAGAAGATTAATTTTAAAAGATCACAAGTAGGAGATAGATACGTTAAAGAGATGATGAAAAAAAATAATTTTAATTTGGGAGGTGAACAGTCTGGTCATATAATTTTAGGTAAATTTGCTACTACGGGTGATGGATTATTAGTTGCTTTAGAAACATTGTTTGCTTTAAGAAAAGGTAAGCTAGCCAGTGAAATATTTAAAGTTTACAAGTCAGTACCTCAAAAACTTCTAAATATTAAAGTGAAAGATAAAAAAATTATTAAATCTTCAAAATGTAAAATGGCTATTAAAAAGGCTAATGTGCTCATAAAAAATAAAGGAAGATTATTAGTGCGACCCTCCGGAACAGAACCGAAAATAAGAGTAATGTGCGAGTCATTTAATATTGCTTTGATGAATAAATGCATATCATTGGTTAAAAAAACAATTCATTAAAATATGAAACCTAAATCTAAAGTTCTTATTATTGCTGGATCTGACTCCTCAGGTGGTGCAGGAATTCAAGCAGATATTAAAACTGTTACGTCTCTTGGGAGTTATGCTATGACTGCAATTACTGCTGTTACCGCACAAAATACAACAGGTGTAAAATCAATAGTGCCAATAAACCAAAAAGAAATATTTAATCAAATATATTTTTCAGCTAAAGATATTAGGCCTAATGCAATTAAAATAGGAATGCTTCATTCAAAAAAAGTAATTCAAGTTGTAATAAAATCTTTGAATAAATTTAAGGTAAAAAACATAGTTCTCGATCCTGTTATGGTTGCTAAAGGAGGGGCTAAGCTTATTAACAACGGTGCCATTATTTATATAAAAAGAAAATTAATTAAAAAAATCTTGTTAATAACGCCTAACATCCCGGAAGCTGAAATTTTAACTAAAACAAAAATTAATTCTACTAAAGATATGATAAAAGCTGGAAAAATATTAATTAATTTAGGTGCTAAAAATGTTTTGATAAAAGGAGGGCATTTGAGATCAAAACAAATGAATGATATTTTTTTAAATAAAAAAAAAATCAAGATTTTTAGAAGCAAAAAATACAACTCAAAAAATACACATGGTACAGGGTGCACACTATCTTCTGCAATTGCAACATATTTATCATGTGGAAAAGATATGATTAAATCTTGTGAGCTTGGAATTAAATATGTTAATGAAGCAATTAAATCAAACTTAAAGTTAGGAAAAGGTAACGGTCCAATTAATCATTTAAATTCATTCAATATAATTAAAAAATTTAAATAATGAAAAATGTAGTAGTAGTAGGTTCGCAGTGGGGAGACGAGGGTAAAGGAAAAATAGTTGACTGGCTTTCAAGTGAAGCTGATGTCGTAGTAAGATTTCAAGGAGGACATAACGCCGGACACACCTTAGTTATTGATAAAAAAGTATTTAAATTAAGATTACTACCATCAGGAATTGTTAGAAAAGGTAAAATTTCAATTCTAGGAAATGGAGTTGTTATTGATCCATGGGCTCTATTAAATGAAATAGATGAAATTAAAAATAATGGTATTAACGTTACATCTGAAAACTTTATGATTTCTGAGTCAGCATCACTTATTCTTCCATTTCATCAAGAAATGGATGAGATTAGAGAAGATGCCGCTGGTAAAGGAAAAATAGGAACTACCAGAAGAGGTATTGGCCCATGTTATGAAGACAAAGTTGGTAGAAGATCAATAAGAGTCATGGACTTAAGGTCTGAAAGTAATTTAGATAAAAGGTTAGAAAATGTTTTATTACATCATAATGCAATAAGAAAAGGTTTAAATAAAAAAATATATGAAAAAGACAAACTTAAAAATGAATTATTAAAAATAGCTCCTGAGATCTTAAAATATGCGCAACCTGTTTGGCTTAAACTTGATCAATTTAATAATGATAGAAAAAAAATATTATTCGAAGGAGCTCAAGGTATACTTTTGGATGTAGATCATGGAACTTATCCATATGTAACGTCCTCTAATACTGTACCTGCAATGGCAGCAACTGGATCAGGTTCAGGTCCTGATAAGATTAATTATGTTTTAGGAATAACGAAGGCTTATACTACAAGAGTTGGCAGCGGACCGTTTCCTACTGAATTGAATGACGAAATTGGAGAAAGCTTAGGGAAAAGAGGAAAAGAGTTCGGAACAGTTACCGCAAGAAAAAGAAGATGTGGTTGGTTTGATGGAGTTTTAGTTAGGCAAACTATTAAAATTTCAGGAATTAATGGAATAGCCTTAACAAAACTAGATGTGTTAGATGAATTGGATGAAATTAAAATTTGTGTCGGGTATGAATTAAATGGAAAAAAAATTGATTATTTACCAGCAGCTTCAGAAGATCAATTTAACGTAAAACCTATTTATAAAACTTTTCCAGGATGGAAATCTAAAACACAAGGCATAAGAAATCTCAAGGATCTTCCTGATAATGCAAAAGGATATATTCATGCTCTAGAAGACTTCATTTGTGCTAGAATATCGAGTATTTCCACTAGTCCCGAGAGAGACGATACTATTTTGGTGGAAGATCCTTTTAATAATTAATTGACTGGAAGTAAGTTTTTTGACTTACTCGCATTGATCATAGATTTTTGTAATTTTTCAAAAGCCTTAGTTTCTATTTGTCTAATTCTTTCTCTACTAATTTTATATTTCTTACTTAGTTCCTCTAATGTTTTAGGTTCCTCTGATAACCTTCTTGCTACAATTATTTCTTTTTCTCTATCATTTAAGATTTTCATCGCACTATCTAATAATCCTTTTTTATCATCATATTCTTGTTTTTGAGAAATTATTAATTCTTGATCTAGACTGTTATCAACTAGCCAATCTTGCCATTCATTAGCTTCTCCACTTTTAATAGGGTCATTAAGAGATTTTTCTTGGCCCATCATTCTTCTATTCATATTAATTACTTCGTGAGACTCCACATTTAATCTTTTAGATATTTCATTTACATGCTCATCTTTTAAATCACCATCTTGACCAGGTGCTATTTGATTTTTAATTTTCTTTAAATTAAAAAAAAGTTTTTTTTGCGCAGTTGTTGTGCCCATCTTCACTAAACTCCAGGATCTTAATACGTACTCTTGTATAGCAGCCTTAATCCACCACATTGCGTATGTTGCAAGCCTAAACCCTTTATCGGGGTCAAATTTTTTAACAGCTTGCATTAAACCTAAATTCCCTTCTGAAATTAATTCGCTTACTGGCAATCCATAACCCCTGTAACCCATAGCTATTTTTGCAACTAATCTTAAATGGCTGGTAACCAACTTGTGCGCAGCTTTTAAATTACCATTTTCCCTCCAATTTTTAGCAAGCATATATTCCTCCTCAGCATCAAGCATTGGAAACTTTTTAATTTGAGAAAGATAAACAGATAAACCTCCAACTGAAGGAATAGGAAGATTACTTATTTGATTTTTTTTACTCATCCTAATTTATTTATATATAAAAATTATTATTTCAACTGCTTAAATTTTCTAGTAAATTCAATATTTTATTAAACCCGTCTGGTAAATCAGAATTAAAACTTAACCATTTTTTTGTGGTTGGATGAGAAAATTCTAACGTTTTTGCATGTAAAGCTTGGCCAGATAATTTGTTTAATTTAGTAAAAAAATCATTATTAATTTTCTTAAATTTAATATTTTTTTTCCCATATTGTTTATCTCCTAATAACGATGTTCCTTTATATTTTAAGTGAACTCTGATTTGATGGGTTCTTCCTGTTTCTAGTTCACACTCAATTAAACTTATCTTTGGAATATCTTTTATATTGAAAATTTTAATTGTTTTATAATTTGTAATCGCTCTCTTTCCAATAACATCGCTTACAGTCATTAATTGTCTATTTTTTTTATCTCTCGATATTAATGTATTTATCTTACCACTTAGAGGTCTCACAACACCCCAAGATAAACATAAATATTTTCTTTTAATAGTATGATTACTAAACTGTTCACCTAATTTTGCATGTGCCAAATTATTTTTTGCTACTACCAAAAGTCCACTAGTATCTTTGTCAATTCTATGAACAATACCTGGTCTTAGCGAACCATTTATATCTGATAAATTTTTTTTATATTTAAACAATAAAGCATTAACCAAAGTATTTTTATAATTTCCTGCACCAGGATGAACAACCATTCCTTTAGGCTTGTTGATGATTAAAATATTTTTATCCTCATAAACTATGTCTAATTTTATATTTTTAGGTGTTACATTTTGAGTTTTTTTTTTCTGCGTAATATTAATTATTATTTCATCGCGATGTTTTACTTTTGTTGATGGAGCTGAGAGTATTGAGTTATTTAACTTAACCTGTTTATCTAATATTAAATTCTTTAGATATGACCTTGTAAATTGTTTAATGTTTTCACTCAAAAAAACATCTAATCTTTTACCGCTATTTTTTAAGTCAACAGAAAATTTAATTGTATTATTCATAAATTAATTTAAAGTTATTTTTATTGCGCCGGTAGCTTCAACTGGATAGAGCGCCGGATTTCGGCTCCGGAGGTTATGGGTTCGACTCCTATCCGGCGCACCATAATTAAATATTAATATTCTTTTTAAAATTTTTTATATAATTCTCAAACTCACTCCAACGTTTGTCGTATTGGTGAACAAGCAAGTATGGTTTTCCTGACTCATTAATCAAATTTGAGTTTCTATCAAAAACAATTTTTTTCAAATAATATACTGTTGCTATTGGACCCTTGCTATTTGAATATAAGTAAAAATTATTTATTTTTGAATTATGAACCAAGTAATTAGCATGACCTTGATCGCATCCTCGACCTTCAGGATCTGGTCTTAAAGTTAAAAAGTACTTAAGTTTTTTTTTATACTTGAAAATAGCAATATTTTTTGTGATTAGCTCTAAATATTCTTTAATATTTTTATTTTGACCCAAAACTGTTCCAGAACAAAGTATAATATTTTCAGAAATTTTTTTATATTCCGTCTTTCCAAAGGTTTTTATAATCCAATTTGAATTGAACGGACAATTTTTAATTAAATGATCCTCTAAAAAAAAATTAATTTTACCATCGTAATTAAAATCAAATGGATTTGATTGAAAATAAATGTCTCTGCTGTCACATAATAGTACATTATTAAAATTTTTGTTAGATAAATAATCTAGAAATATTTTGTATCTTTTAAACTGTATCTCTTTTTTGTTTATTTTTGTTTTAATAATCTCACAATTAAATTTCTTTAATTCTTTCTCAAGTTCTATATCATTATGTCCTACTAAAAATGTTATCGAGTCATTATAAAAATTTCTTAAACTTTTAATAAAAAATTCTAATTGGTCAAATCTATAACCGATAGCAGCAGTTAGTACTAAGTTTTTACTCATTTTAAAAATTTAGATTATCCAATCTTTTAACAGATTTCTATTTTTGATTATATAGTCAGGAAAAGTCTCATCAATGTTTACTTTTTTTAATGAAAAACCTCTGTTAAAAACATCTATATTATTTTTAATTTTTTCATTAATTTTTTTAATATCTACATTATCTTTAGTATTAAATTCTCCATGAGAATAAGATTTTATCTTTTCTGCAATATCTTTAGGGCTTTGCAAGAAAGAAAAATGCCAACCCCCATCAATAATTTGTAACTTTTTTTTATCTATTCTCCAAAATGGATATTTTTTAAATTTTAAATCCCTAAGCTCTTGAGGTTTCATAAAGTATTTTTTTTTACAAATTTTAGTTCCGATCCAATTACTTTCGTTTAGATTTTGTAAATTTAGTTTGTACATAAACATTTTTTGAGAGAACGCAGTGTATTTTGTATTAGTTTTAATCTGATTTATCTTATTTAAATCTGGAATTTCATCTGAATCAGATAAAATTATAAGATCATTATCATTAGCTTTTTTTAAACCATTTATAATATTATTTCTCTGGTGTTGTTCAATAAGTGACTCTCCTCCTTTGTGATTTAATAAGTCTTTATCTTTATTAAAATCTGCGACTACATAAATTATTTTATGCTTATATTTTTTAAAATTTTCAATATTAAAATTCAATTTCTTTTCATGGCCTTGATGTGTTCTAGTTGATTCAGAGATAACAAAATAATCTACATAATTATTAAGAATATTAAACCTAAGATCGACCATATGATCTTCATTAAAATATTGAAAACAATCATAAATTGCCATTGTATTACTTTTTTGTAAAAGTTGTCAGACCAATTTTTTTTCCCTCTATATAAGAAGAGGAGCAGTGAAGTCTTGTCCTGTCGAAAATCAGCATTGAACCCAATTCCCACTCATAAACTAAATCTATTTCCAAACCTGAGAGATTTTCAATTTTTTCATGTTTTAAGTATTTTTCATGGTCCTCAACACTAAAATTTTTTTGCCCAAAAATATTTAAATGATTTGAGGACCTAGCGTTTTGACCATATTTAAGATTTTTTTCTTTTAATTCATTTTCATCAATTGTAAAATTTGTAGAATTTCCATAAAATTTATTTTTAAAAATTACTGTACTTCCTTTTGATGTAAGAGGTATCAAAGTTTGTTTAAATATAATTTCATTCAAATCAAAACCTGTGTCAACATGCAAACCAATAGGATTATAACTTTCTTGGAAAAGACCTAGAATATCCTCATTTTTTTCATCTTTTAGATTATCCATTTTAAAATCACCAATTTCATTTTTTACTTTTTTATAAAAAAGTCTCTCTAACTCCTCACTGTAGTTTTTTAACCATCTTTTTTTGATTACATTTTGTTTCTTATTATGGATAGTAGTTGGTAATTCATGATACAAATTTAAAAACTGTTCTATTTCGTTTTTACTAAATAGATTTTTTACAATTTGTGGAGATCCTTCTAACTTTTTAATTTCATCAATGTTTTTATGCATTTTTTATTCACCCATGTTTATTAGAGTCCCTCTTTTTTTAGCCCCACTATAAGATAGGTAAAAAATGATAACTCCTATAATAAAATATATAAAAGATATAATTATAGCTTTTAATATTTGAGAGAAGCTTATGATATCATAAATTAATATATTTCTCATCTCTTCAAAAATATGCACTAGTGGCAGCAATCTTGCTATTACTTGAAGCCATTCTGGCAAAATTCCGATCGGATAATAAATGCAACCTAATGGGGCTAAAAAGAATAGACTAGCCCAAGCGATATTTTCAAAAGAGGGCCCAAATCTGACTAATCCTGAAGTTACTAAAAGACCCAAGGTGACACCAAATATATACAATGTGATTAATAAAAAAATTAAGGGTATACCTATTTTAAAAATAGAGACACCAAAAAAAGGAATTGCTAATAAAGCAGCTGGAATTAAACCAATCATAGTTCTAAAAATTGCTGTGAATGTTAGTGCAGCAATTATTTCACTGAGCTTGATAGGTGCAATAAATAAATTCGTAAAATTTCTACTCCAAATTTCCTCAAGAAACATCATATTATAACTAATGCTAGACCTAAAAAGAAAATCATAAAGTATTGCGGCGCTTAAAATTACACCTACAGTATTTTCATAAAAGGATGAGTTTAATGTAAAAAATTTTGAAATAAAACCCCAAAGAAATATTTGAATTGTTGGCCAGTAAATTAAGTCTAAGATTCTTGGAAAAGATCCTTTAATTAAATAAATGTGCCTTAAGCTCAATGCAAATATTTTATTCCATTTCATTTTTACTCCTAGCAATTTTTAAAAATGTGTCCTCAAGGTTTTCTCTGCCATGTTTGTTAATTAACCCTTCACATGTTCCTTCATCAACTATTTTACCCTTTTTCATCATTATAACCTTGTCACATAATCTCTCCACTTCTTTCATATTGTGTGATGCCAACAATACAGTTAATTCATTTTTATTTTTATATTTTTCTAAATATTCTCTTACAAAATCTCCAACGTCAGGATCTAAACTTGCTGTTGGTTCATCCAAAAATAGCAATTTTGGTTTATTAATAAGAGACTTAGCAAGTGAAACTCTATTTTTTTGTCCAGAGGATAATTCTCCTGTATTTTTATTTAAAAATTTACTTAAATTAAGATCTTCAATTAATTCCTCAATTCTTAATTCTTTATTATCAACACTATATAATCTGGCATAAACCTCTAGATTTTGTCTCACTGTAAGCTTTTTCGGTAATTCAATATATGGTGAAGCAAAGTTCATTGAACCTAAAAGTTTAATTCTATTTTCTGAATTTAATTTGATGCCATCTATGAAAATTTGACCACTAGTAGGTGTTATTAGACCGAGCATCATGCCAATTGAGGTGGTCTTGCCGCATCCATTTGGACCAAGAAGTCCTAAAGTATTATTTCTTTTAATTTCAAAGCTGATATTATTTACAGCAATTGTAGATTTAAATTTTTTAACAAGACTTTTTACTTCTAATTTCATTTATGAATTTGATGCTCGTTTTATTCTGTCATTAATAGCTATTCCAGATCCAAGATTAGGAATTTTACTAATTTGAATTTTTTTATATCCTTTGTTTTTAATTAATCTAAAAATTTTATATAAATTTGAAGCAGCTTCATCTAGATCTAGATTTTTACTTAAAGTAAAAAAATTTTTTCTGTTTTTATACTTAGTTCCTAAATAAATAAAGGCACTTTTTCCATCATATTTACTTTGATTAATCAAAACAGGTATTCCTGGTGAATAATGCTTTTTCATCATGCCAGGCGATGTAATTTTTTTATTTTTGATTATATTTTTTACTTTTTTATTTAAAATTTTTTCTAAATTCTTTTTATCAATTATCCCGGGTCTCAAGATTTTTGGGGAACCGGTAAGATCAACCACTGTTGACTCAATTCCTATTTTACATTTTCCTCCATCAAGTATTATTTTAATTTTTTTTCCAAATTCATCGAATACGTCTTCTGCAAAGACTGGAGATACATTCGTGGATTTATTTGCACTAGGCATCGCTAATGGAAAACTAATTTTTTTTAATATAGATCTTGTAATTTTATGTTTTGGAAATCTGATTGCAATTGTTTTTAATTTTGCACATGAGAGAGGATGTATTTTAGAATTATGTTTTCTTTTTAAAATAAATGTTATAGGTCCCGGACAAAAATTTTTGTATAATTTTCTTAAATTTTCATTTGAGTCAACATCTTTTAAAGCATCCTTTAAATTATAATAATGAACAATTAGTGGATTTGTTTTAGGCCTTCCTTTAAGTTTAAATATTTTCTTGATTGAGTTTTTTGAATAAGCATTTCCGCTTAATCCATAAACAGTTTCTGTGGGTAAAACAACGATATTGTTACTATTCAAATTTTTAACAGTTTTTTCAAGATTTTTTTTGTTAAAAGCAAGTATATTTGAATAGCTATTTTTCATAATGTAAATATTATTTAAATGATGAAAAATGAAAATATTCCAGCTGACATTAAAAGTAAATCATTAAAAGAAGCTAGGGACGAAATTGACGTAATTTTAAGAAAATTAGAAAATCAAGAGACTAAATTAGACAAATCAATTGAAGAGTACCAAAGATTAATCCTTTTAAATAAACATATTGATCAATTATTTAAAAAAAAATTTAAAGAAATTTTAGGACAAACAATTGATGATTAAAAAAAAATTAATAAAAAATGCAGCTAAAGTCGATAAATTTTTAATTAAATATTTAAAAAATCAAAAGCAATCCCTGTTAGTCAAACCAATGAAGTATGGAGTAATTTCTGGTGGGAAAAAAATTAGATCAACTATCATTTTTGATGTTGGAAAATTATTCCAAATAAATGAAAAAAAACTTATAAATATCTGTGCAGCAGTTGAATGCATTCATTCTTATTCATTAATTCATGACGATTTGCCATGTATGGACAATGATAAAATAAGAAGAGGTAAGCCTTCAACCCATATTAAATTTGGCGAAGCTTCAGCTGTTTTAGCAGGCAGCTCTCTGCTTACATTGGCTTTTGAAATTATCACTGATAAAAAATATTCACTTAAACCAAACCTTAAAAATGAAATAATTAGATCACTCGCTAATTGTTCTGGACACACAGGAATAGCTGGAGGGCAAGAACTAGATTTAAAGTTTGAAAATAAGAAAAAAAAAATAAATCAAATTATCGATATGCAAAAGAAAAAAACAGGAAAATTATTTAACTTCTGTTTATACGCGGTTGGTGTAATAGCCAATAAATCTAAAAAAGAAAAAGCTTTTTTAAGTAATTTAGGAGAGGAAATTGGTTTGTTATTTCAGCTAGCTGATGATTTTTTGGATAAAAAAGGATCTAAACATTTAGTTGGAAAGCCAGTAAAAAAAGATAAAAAAAAAGGTAAATCTACTTTACTTAATTTAATGAGTGAAAAAAAAGCTTATTTGTATGCCAAAAATTTAAAGAAAAAAATATTGCGTAAATTAGAAAAACATGGAAAAAAAGCAAAAGATTTGCTTAATACAATTGAGTTCATTTTAGAAAGAAAATTTTAATGGTTAAACTAATTAAACAAATAAATTTTCCAGCTGATTTAAGAAAATTTAAAAAAGACGATCTTAAACAAATTTCAGATGAATTAAGAGATGAACTAATAGATGTAGTTTCTGAAACAGGTGGTCATTTAGGTGCAGGTTTAGGAGTAGTCGAGCTAACTGTGGCTTTACATTACGTCTTTGATACACCTAAAGACAAATTAGTTTGGGACGTAAGTCATCAGTGTTACCCGCATAAAATTATAACTGGACGAAGAGATAAAATTAAAACTCTTCGTAAGGGTGGAGGTTTATCAGGATTTACTAAACGAACTGAGAGTGAATATGATCCTTTTGGTGCAGCACATAGTTCAACCTCTATTTCCTCTACACTTGGAATGGCAGTTGCTAAAAAATTATCTAATAACAATAATAATGTTATAGCAGTTATTGGTGATGGAGCGATGAGCGCGGGCATGGCTTATGAGGCAATGAATAATGCTGGTGCTTTAAAATCAAAACTAATTGTTGTTTTAAATGATAACGATATGTCGATAGCAAGACCAGTGGGAGCTATGAGTAAATATTTAGCTAAACTTTTATCGGGTAAACTTTACTTTAGTTTTAGAGAAACTTTAAAAATGATCATATCGTCTTTTTCAAAAAGGTTTAGCCAAAAAGCTGGTAAAGCAGAGGATTTACTAAGAAATATTGTAACTGGGGGCACCTTATTTAGCGAGCTTGGTTTTTATTATGTAGGACCTATAGATGGTCATGATGTTGAAAATTTAGTTCAAATTTTTGAAAATGTAAAAAATTCTAATCATCAAGGACCTGTATTAATTCACGTTAGAACGCAAAAAGGAAAAGGATACAAACCAGCAGAAGACTCAGGTGATAAATATCATGGGGTATCTAAATTTAATGTTTCTACTGGAGAACAAGCAAAATCAAAATCAAACGTTCCATCATTTACAAAAGTTTTTGCTGAAACTTTAATAAAACACGCAGAACAGGATACAAAGATTATTGGTATTACAGGAGCTATGCCATCTGGAACAGGGTTGAATTTATTTGAAAAAAAATTTCCAGATCGAACCTTTGATGTAGGAATTGCCGAGCAACATGCAGTTACTTTTGCAGCAGGTTTAGCGACAGAAGGATATAAACCTTATGCTGCAATCTACTCTACTTTTTTGCAAAGAGCTTATGATCAAGTAGTTCATGATGTTGCTTTACAATCATTACCAGTAAGATTTGCTATTGATCGTGCTGGACTAGTTGGCGCAGATGGACCAACACATGCTGGTTCTTTTGACATTACTTATCTCTCAACTTTACCAAATTTTGTTGTTATGGCAGCAAGCAATGAGTCAGAACTAGTTAAAATGATAAATACCTCAGTCGATATAAATGACCGTCCATCTGCTTTTAGATACCCTAGAGGAAATGGAATTGGGGTTGAGTTACCCTCTATTAAAGAAACTCTTGAAATTGGAAAAGGAAGAGTAATTAAAGAAGGAAAAAAAGTTGCTTTAATTAATTTTGGAACGCGATTAGAAGAATGTAAAAAAGCTTCAGAAGATCTTTTAAAAAAGGGAATTGATTGTACAATTATAGATGCAAGATTTGCAAAACCATTAGATGAAAAACTAATCATTGAAGTAGCATCTAATCATGAAGTATTAATAACAATTGAGGAAGGGTCCATAGGTGGTTTTGGATCTCATGTAATGCAGTTTTTATCAGATAGAGGAGTATTTGATAGAGGTTTAAAATTTAGATCTATGATCCTACCTGACATTTTCATTGATCAAGATATACCAGAGAAAATGTATGAAACTGCAGGCTTAGATAGCTCTTCTATAGCTCATAAAGTTGAGGAGACACTTAACTCAAATATTATTTTAGCTAAAAATAGAAATAAGATTTCTAATTAACCGCACTGTGCTCTGTGCATTAATAAATGATCTAGTAAAACACAATTGATCATTGCTTCACCAATAGGTACTGCTCTAATTCCTACGCATGGATCATGACGTCCTTTTACAGAAATTTTTGTATTCTTACCCTTTTTATCTATAGTTTCCCTACTGGTTAAAATAGATGAAGTTGGTTTCACCGCAAAAGATGCAACAATATCTTGTCCTGAGGAAATTCCCCCTAGAATTCCACCAGCATGATTAGTTTTAAATTTTATTTTTCCAGAACTTTTTCTTATTTCATCGGAGTTTTCTTCACCGCTTAAAAATGCTGCATTCATCCCTGATCCAATATTTACACCTTTCACTGCATTGATGCTCATTAACGCAGCTGAAATATCAGTGTCAAGTTTCGAATAGATGGGCGCTCCTAAACCAACCGGAATTCCAGTAGCTCTCAATTCAATTATTGCACCACATGATGATCCTGCTTTCCTTACTGCTAAAAGATATTTTTCCCATAACTTTACAGATTTTTTGTCAGGGCAGAAAAAAGGATTCTTTCTTATTTCCGAGTTGTTCCAATTGGATCTATCACACGACATTAAACCTAATTGTGTCACAGCACCTATAACGTTAAATTTTTTACCTAAAATTTTTTTCAGTACAATACGAGCTACAGCGCCTGCCGCAACCCTACTAGCAGTTTCCCTAGCTGATTGACGACCGCCACCTCTAAAATCTCGAATACCATATTTTTTAAAATAAGTATAATCAGCATGCCCAGGTCTAAATTTATTCTTTATAGACTCGTAGTCTCTAGATTTCTTATCTTCATTGTAAATGATAATTGAAATAGGTGTACCTGTTGTTCTACCCTCAAAGACACCCGATAAAATAATAGCTTTATCTGGCTCTTTCCTTTGAGTAGTAAATTTAGACTGACCAGGTCTTCTTCTATCCATATCAGCTTGAATATCTTTTTCAGTAAGCGGAATATTAGGAGGACAACCATCAATCACACAGCCAATTGCTGGGCCGTGAGACTCTCCCCAAGTTGTAAAACGAAATATTTTTCCAAAAGTATTAAAAGACATAAGTAAATAATGTATAGTTTATTTTAATAAATATATGAATCAAAAAAATGGCAAAAATTCCCTTGGTTTAGACAGCTGCTTTGAAGATTTGGAGAATCCAATAGAATTGTTCAGAAAATGGTATGCTAAGGCTGAGAAGACTGAAATTAATGATCCAAACGCTGTTGCAGTTGCTACTTCTAATAAAGATAATCAGCCTAATGTTAGAATGGTCCTATTAAAAGGATTAAATGATAAAGGTTTTGTTTTTTATACTAATTTTAATAGCAAAAAAGGAAGTGAGCTAAAGGAAAATCTTAAAGCATCAATGTGCTTTCATTGGAAAAGCTTGAGACGCCAGGTCAGAGTAATCGGAAGAGTAGAGGAAGTTACAAAAAAAGAAGCTGATGATTATTATAATTCCAGACCTTATAAAAATCGAATAGGTGCATGGGCATCTTCACAGTCACAAACGTTAGATAAAAGAAATACTTTTCTAGAAAAGATAAAAGAATTTGAAAAAAAATATCCTGATGAAAATAATGTACCTAGACCTCCGCATTGGTCTGGGTGGAGAGTTCTGCCAGATGAAATTGAATTTTGGGTTGATGGAGAAGGAAGAATTCATGAGAGATTAAATTATAAAAATAAAAATAATGGGAAATGGGAAAAGGAACTTCTCTATCCTTAAAAAGATCTATTTAAACTAAAGCTAGTTAAACTTTGCAAGATTCTTTTATCTTCACTATCTGGAAATATTGCTAAAGCATCATAAGAAACATTAACAAAATACTCTGCCTTTTTTAAACTTGTCTCCACAGCTTTATATTTAAAAATTAAAGCTAATGTTTCACTAAAATCTTCTTCAGTTCTTTTATCTTTTTTCATTATTTCCGTTAAAAATTCTTTTTCCTCCTCATTACCTTTTTGAAAAATTGTAATAAGAGGTAGGGTTACTTTACCCTCATAAAAATCTTTTCCAATTTCCTTACCAAAAAATTTTTCTTTAGCATAATAATCGAGTGCGTCATCTGCTATCTGAAAAGCAAGGCCTAAATTTCTCCCATATGACTCTAATGCTTTTTTTTCTTTTTCATTACTTCTAGAAATACAAGCACCAGTTTTTGTTGCTGCAGCAAAAAGAGCTGCGGTTTTAAAATTTATGATATCTATGTATGTTTCCTCTAAAAGATCTGCTTCACCTTTATGTTGTAATTGCAGAACTTCTCCTTGAGCTATTTTTGCAGATGTAGATGATAGAAGTTGTAGTATTTCAAGATTGCCATCTTGTACCATGATTTCAAAACATCTGCTTAAGAGATAATCTCCGACTAAAATTGATGATTGGTTTCCCCAAATAGAGTTAGTTGTTTTAACTCCTCTTCTTAATGAGCTTTCATCTATTACATCATCATGTAGCAATGTTGCTGAATGGATTAACTCTACGCACGCAGCTAGATTAATATCTCTGGCTTCTTCTTTGTATCCAGTTAGTTTAGCAGACTCCAAAGTTAACAATGCTCTTAATCTTTTGCCACCTGATTTTAAATGATGTTCACTCATCCTCTCAATCAAATCAACATCACTTTTAAGTTTTTGTTCTATCAAGCTTTCAACTTTTTGCAATTTTACCCCAAGCATATTTTTAAGTTCGAGATATGCTGAGTTTGCAGACTTTTTTAGTGGTATTACTGATCCCATAGACTTTACTTACAATCGATTTTATTAATAATAAAATTTTAAATGGTAACGTGGTGACGCACCTATAATTCAACTATAAGTAGCGTAATTTAATATTAAAATTTAATTTATTGCTGTTATAAGAATAATAACAATCATCTAAATTATGTTTTCAATATTTAAAAAGAAAAAAATAATTCCACATGTG
>Ga0213866_10001861_pt1 | contig 15385 bp, 12 predicted proteins | sample PICome_11_FD_160079 | JGI IMG/M metagenome (GOLD analysis project Ga0213866, IMG submission 160079) | Coastal seawater microbial communities near Pivers Island, North Carolina, United States - PICO284 | ecosystem: Environmental > Aquatic > Marine > Coastal | place: USA: North Carolina...
CCAGACTATTGGACGCGGAAACGGCAACTGTATCTCAAAGCGCATTTCTCACAAGCAGTTGAGTATAGTGGCAAACACACATGATGGTACTGCTATGCTTCGAGGTCTTCACACTAAAAATATGTCGGGTATTGCAATTTCTGGCGGTGCATGGCAACCAATAGGAGGAAACGATGAGGTAGAGTTAGAAGATGGTGATATGATAGCATTACTTTTAGACGAGAAAAATCAGGAGACATCTGTAGAGGGTGTATTTGTGTACAGGTCAGAGTCTCTCGTTACGAAAAAATCACAGAATAGCTGGCTTAGTTGGAATCTTTGAAAGAACTCGTCATGCTTCTCCTGCGGGTGTGCACACATGTGTGTGGAGTTGACGTGGTGTGTTCGTATATAAAAAGCATTTTTAAAAGTACCAAGTTTATTGTCTCGTGCCGTCACTACCCATGTTTGTCAAACTTTGGACGAGACTCTTTTTGCTCCTTACAAAAGACACTTCAATAAATACTTGTTGACGAACACAACTGAGCCGGGAGTGGTTACAGCGCGAGATGTTATCGAGCAATCGATTGCGTCGGTGAATGCGACGTGGGGTAAAATGATTTGATCGAGACTTCGTGGAAAGTTGTTCGGCTATATCCTTTCACCGCGCCACCTTATCACGAGCAAAAGGAGAAAACAGAGCGGGAAACTGCCTTGAAAGACGATGTGAGTTTGAAGAGGAAACGCTCCCCGTTATCATCACTCTCGATGCGCGCTAACATACGTCATAATTGCTTTGCGCACAAAAAAAGTCGATCAGAGTCGTGCATTAGGTGTCTCCTTCGTGTTACAACAGAGCTTCTAGAGCTTCACATCGTCAGCTTACCTGTGATAAGAACTTCTACGGGAGTTGCATTCTTTGGGGGGCGACTAAACGGTGCACTGTATCTCTATTTCTCTTATATATATTTCAAACACCTTAAAAATTTAGGGTAGCAAAGTACCCGATTTCGGAAGGTAGAAGAGGTAGAAAGATGATAGGTTCTAACGGTCTCGGAGAAGGTCTGAACTTTTTTACATAAAAAGCTACTTGGAGATAAAAAAATTTTTTTGTGGTTTTTAGGCTCGAGCAACTATGCTTAGAGCCCCCCCCCCGAAAGAACTTAGCCAAACTAACAACTTCACAAGGTCACTCGTTTGCTTTATAGTTTATTATCACCACCGCCGCCACCACCACCGCATATATATTTGTACAAGGGAAAAGGGGGAAAGCAAAAAGTTTATCACGCGCTTACTTCGGACACGGCGTGTTTATTTACATATATTGTTGGACTCCTCCGAGATTTACAGCTTATGTAACTCCGAAAGATTGTAAGCTTTAATTTAGCACACTATACGCTTCGGAGTTGTAACGAAGTTATGATGGTAAAAATGCTATAACGTCTGTGGTATCATTCACAGACGTCGCTTTCCTGGCTTGAGTATGAAGTTGCGCTGATAGAGAAGATATCTTATTTGAGAAGCCTGCAAATTTTTAAAAGATGTTCTCTGAACCTTTTACCAGCCCACCTTCAATTCTTTTAAAGAAGGTATGACCATAGAGATTTTAACCTACTTTAAAACGTTTTCATTTATTTCACGAGAAGAGTGCAGATTCGCATTTCATTTGGAAGAGTTTATATGGATGTTGCGGTTCTAATATGATTATATCGTGGCCATCCGATCCAATGATAGATGGAAGCTCAGACTCACACCACCTCAAGGTTGTGAACACCAGTTCTGAGACAAAGTTCCAAGTTCCATGTAAAGTTTCAAAGCGGGGTGCATCTAAAGGAAAGAGATATACTTCAAAGGTTTCTTCTAAAGAATTTGAATTTTTGCTGGACTTAAATTTGATGATTTAGTACCGAGGGGTTCATCAAACTTTCCCCACTCAGCGCTGGGAGGCACAATTTCGCCGTCAAGGAAAGGTGAATGACTTCAAATAATTAAGTTACATAAAAAATTATTTTCATAACTTGTTCGCAGCCTACTTCACTCGGATGCTTCGACGAAGAAGAAGGAGCAGCTCGAGCATACGACAGAATGATGATTTGGTGTGAGCTACATTCATTTCAAAGCTGCACTGATATAAAAGATGCAACAACACACCTTTCAAGTATTGCACTAAATTTTCACTATCTTGAGTATGAGGAGGATATAGATGCTCTTCAGCAAATTTCACAGGAAGAATTGATTCGAGAGCTTCGAAAACAAGGCAGAACACTGCAAAATTCAAAACATGATAAGTAATCACTCGCACTGGAATAGGAGTGTCCGAGGCTTACAGGACACTAGTTTATTTACTCTATTTTTTTCTGAACTTTCTGTGAGACTCAGTGCATAGAAAAATATCCTTGTGTACTCGTAAGTAAAATGATGCGTTTCTCTTGAAAACTTCATGGCTAAAGCACCGACGTACTTTAAAGATCAAAAAAGAAGTCTAAGAGACGCCAACAATGATCACGTCTAGGGTGCGAGCAACTACTAATGAGTGAAGCGAGGTGGGTGCGAGTGTACTTAGTGATGGATTGATGTATTGCGACTCTTACAAAGAGAAGCTATGAATGCAGAGCTATGCAACTGCTAAGCCTTCTGTGGGCTTATTGCCTTCTATGGGCGGACTCTGTTTCTATGACAGAGAGCGGCAGCTTCCGAGGGTGCCAGGTTCTGGTCTCGTGTGACCAGTTGGTTTCTATGACCAAATATTGTGTGGTCTTCAGCCTGAAATCTCAGTGTCTGTGACCATTGTTTAGGGTGTTATGAGTAGGCGATATCCGCGACAAAAGATATCATTCATGTGAGAGAAATGTAATTGCTCACTGGTTTGAAATATCTGACAGTCTGACTTGTTCTTTAAATCAAACAAAACGAAAACAAAGAAACACGGTCACTTCTAGCCAAGTCGGCGAGAATACCCTAAATATCGAATTGTGAAAGAAATAATAAAAACTCTTTTGTACAGTATGCTATACTAATAGTGCGGTTATGAGTGGTTAATAGCAAATAATCGCAACTTTCGAGAGAAAGTTTCCGCGTCAAAATTTAATGACACATACAAATTTACCAGTATGTTTTTAGGTGGAATGAGTGATTTCACGGAAGTACCACATCAAAAATACTGGATTCAGCGTTACAATTTATTCTCGAGCTGGAGAGAGGGAATACGCTTGGATTATGAGTCATGGTATTCAGTTACTCCACATACCATTGCTGTTCTTCAGGCAAAGAGAAATATTTGTCGAAGTCTTCAACAGAAGATACCCTTATTAGCTGTTGACGCTTTTTCAGGCTCTGGCAGTAACAGTGCTGAATTTGCTTCTGCTGGTGTTCACGTAATTTCCTGCGAAATAAACATTTCTCGCGCAAAGATGGTTTGATCTTGTATTCTATTGAAATCTCGAAATTTATTGAATTCTCTACAGGTGAAATTCAACATAGATAAGTACTTCCTTGGGAATAAGGTGGATCTCATATGCGCCAATTTCCTCACACTGTGCCCTATTTTGAAACCAGACTTGATTTTTCTATCGCCACCGTGGGGTGGCCCAGATTACTACGTTAAGAGCAAAAGCTTTAAGCTGGAAAATATGTATATAGGGAAATTGAATGGGATAGAAATACTCGAAAAAGCACTGGAAATCACTCCAAATGTCATATACTTTCTTCCGAAAAATACTGATCTCGGACAAATTCAGAGCAGAATACAAATTCCTTGGGAGGTTATGACATGACTACACTTTCTTTGTTTTTTCTTCTAATGATTTGTCTATCTAGATCGACTTCAATTTTGTAAAAGGTAGACTAAAGGCAGTTACAATATACTTCGGAAGTTTAATTAGACTTGCTAAAAATAATTCAAGGGCTTCCATTAGGCGTGTTATCAGTGCGGAGAGGAAAGCAAATGATGGCTGGCTATGACGTGGTAAACTGAAAGCTGCATTTTTCACGGAGAAAGGAGTTCAGCCAATAGTGTCAGTGTATATCAGTGTAGATATTGCAATTATCATTCTAAATCACAGTTCTCCTCCATAACATTCTGAACTCCCGAAGAGAGAGTTTTTCTTCGTTGCAACTTTTGCGTTGAGAGTGTCCAGCTTTGGACAAGCTCCTATTTCATAATAGTAAATATGAGTCTAGAGTTAATAAGTAGTGTATTACCTATTCGATGGCCAAGACCACCGCAGTATGCACACCCACGCACTCCCGTGAGCGCTACAAGTTCTTTATCTTCTTCTTGAAGATTTTCTGTGGCAGAATTGAGAAATTCTGGTACCTTTTGTTTAGCTTCAACTAGTAAATGCTTCAAGTCTTTCAACACCACTTCGGACTGATTAGGAATGATCAAGGTAGTTGCTATACCAGTTTTACCACCACGACCTATCACAAACAAATTATTCCTTAGGTTTTGATATACTCATACTTTCACCTGTTCGCCCGATTCTATGTACATAGTTCTCGATTTCAGTTGGCATATCAAAGTTGATTACATGGTTTATTGCAGGGAAGTCGAGGCCTTTCGAGATCACATCGGTAGCAACAAGAACATCTTTATGAAAATTCTGAAAGACACATAGAAATCAGGATATAATACATTTCAATGAATAAATTCAAACCTTGAACTGCTCAATACTTCTATTCCTTTCACTCTGATCCTTCCCACCATGTATTGAGACCGCATCTACGCCTTTGAGTAACAAATACTCATGAACTCTATCTACATCTTGCTTATTTTCACAAAATATAATAACTGGCGGAGCAGATTTTGTCAAGCATTTAAGAATGTACTTGAGTTTGTCTCCATCTTCAACACATTCTACATCTTGAATCACGTCTAAGTTTGCAGCCCCGGCTCTACCAATATTGATCGTTACTGGATTAACTAGATTAGCTTCTGCAAATTTCTTTATTTTGAAAGGCATGGTTGCACTGAACAGAATTGTTTGACGTTGAGCCTTAAAGTAGCTGAAAATTTCTTGTATTTCATCTTCGAAACCAAAATCTACCATCCTGTCAGCTTCATCTAGACAAATAAGCCTAAATTATATGATATAATAATTCTTGAATATTAAAAAAAACGCTGGAACATGTGTTCTTACCTGCAGATATCTAGATTTAAAGCCCTTCTAGATAACATATCTCTCAAACGGCCAGGAGTTGCAGTTAGAACATGAACTCCTTCAATACCCTGTTCCCTCATAACCTCCTGAACATTTATACCCCCTATACATAAAATAATGGATATTGGCTCACTTTTTTTCTGATAAGATGTTTAGATAATTTGATTTATTGGTCTCTTCTGAGAATACAACAGCAAAACTTCATGTGTCTGGCGAGCAAGCTCCCGTGATGGGCAAATTATTAAGCTCAGAGGACCCTCTCCATGTATAAGCGGCATTCGTTGCTGTTCAACCTACGTTTTAATTCCAAAGGAAAATGATAAAATTTAGTCGAACTCCAGATTAGATATAGAACTATATACCATTGTGGAGGTCAAAATAGGAAGAACAAATGCAAGCGTTTTTCCAGAACCGGTTGAAGCTGAGCAAGAATTGAAACCTTCTTCCCTAAAATAATTAAGTTGATTACCTATTCCAATCATATCACGTCCACTCAAAATGAGCGGTATGCCCTGCATCTGTATTGCCGTTGGTTTCAAAACGCACTACAAATAAAAATTCTATGTATTGTCAAAAAAATCCTATTAATTTACCTGTTGTCGAAGCGTATATAAAATTTTATTTGGTAAACCCATGGTTAAGAATGAAAAAGATGGCATGGGAACAAAATCGCCTATTATTTTAGTTGATGAACAGAATCGGTGACGACAAAAACATACCCTCTACACTCATACATAGTTTACTCCGTATTCCGTGGTTATTTTTTTCCCCACGAGAAGAATCTAGAAATGTAAGAAGAGTTGAAAGTTTACCTCAAATATAATGAAAGTTCGTAATTGTCCTAACCTTTCCAACCGGTTTGCATGGAGCTTTCATATTTTAAACCACTGGCCAATTCTGTAGCAGAGCGTAAACCTCTCTTTGTCTAGATAACAAATAAGATGTTTGTTTGTTACAAAAATCAGAACTTACCAGCACAGCTTTTAACAATGTGGCCTCACTCTCAGCTATCTTCTGAGAGTTAGTGATGACTGGTGAGTTTCTACTTCGTTCTAATGATTTGTGCAGGAGTGACGATCCTTTTTCCTTAAATGAAGTAAATGTATCAGAATTATCTCTTTCTAAACTGTCGTCCCTCGTCGTTGAGTTGTAAGGAAAATTCCTGCGGCGCTTTACTGGAATATAGTCCAGAGTCTCCGCACTTTCAATCAAAGAGGATTTCATTGATCTGAATCGCTCTTGGTAAATACGAGTAATTCAATCACAAGCGTGTGGAGGTGTGGTGCAATGTTTGGAATGTTGTGGTATCATTCAGAGCATCAATAAAAGGTGATTAGAAATTTTCAAAATTATTTTTACCGGGCGTCTCAGAAAAGTTTGAGAGTGTGGGAGTACGCAGAGTACGCTGAGTAGTTTTTACTTTTTTCGAAAAAGGATATCGGGTTATCGGCCCCGAAAACGCAGTGTCGTGGCCCGAGACGGCAAAAACTCATAATATGTAACCAAACCACTGGACAAAGCATCAGGGGGGTGACAATGGGTATCAATCCCGAAGCCCGAAGACGTCGAACTGCAGTTGTTGACTATTACATTGAGAATGGATAAAGCTGAAACATAGAATAGGAATTATAGAAGGACAAATATAATTAGCAAAAAGCACTTACAAAATGAAGACGTGCAACTATACTTTTTTTTACCCTGAATATTCTTCGTCAAAGAATATATTACCATATCGGCGATGCGAAAGGAAAAAGAAAGCGAGCTTTTCAGTGTCCATGAAACAACATGGGACCGTGTTTTACTCTCTGTCAGATGACGCTGAAATTATATCTAAATACGAATCTTACGCAAACTTTTTAGTACGAGAATATTGTCTTATTGCTGCAACTAATCACGAGTTAGCGGCACGAAAACTCAATAAAAAATTCCGGGCATACGGAAATGATAACGAATTCTTTAAGGTTGTTTTCTTGACGTTTCGGAAACTCGTCGAAAGTTCAGCGAAGCTTCCAAATGCTCACATTGTAACTACCGTAATAACAGTTGCTGGTAAGCGAGGATACATGAGTGAAGCTGAGTTTGCTTTCAAGTGGAGTCAAACTTCCTGTGATAATACACTCAAACCAACTGCATACACATATACAGCTTACATTCAAGCAATAGGTCAGAACGTCAAGGGTGATAGTTGGCTTTTAGCTTTCGATATTTTTGATGGCATGATAAGTAATGGACTTATTCCAAATGTTTTCACATACAGTGCGCTTGTTCGGGCAGGTGTACGTGGTGGGAAAAGTGGTGCGCAAAGAGTAAGTTTTTTCATACTTTTTTCATATCTTTCATCTTTCATTTGCTTTCCTTTCCTTGCGTTCTCTTAGTATCATTGTATTGACCCCGCTCTTTTTACTCTTGAATTAGGCGTTAATGCTCATTCCTAGGATGAGAGAATATAATATTGAACCAGATCTACCCATCATGAGTGCTCTCGTAAGTGCTTTTGGAGCTGCAAATAATGTTGATGGAGTTCGTTTGGCTACACGCTCTGCCCTAAAATTCAAAAATGTGGATGGTCGACTCTTTGTTGATATAATCTGTGCTTTCACGTCCTGTGGAGCATACCAGGAAGCTTTTGATATTTTCCACTCTTCAGAGTGTCCAAAAAACATTCAGACCTGTACTGCTGTGATGCAATCATATATTAATTCAGGAAAAGTCAGAGACGCAGAAAGAATATACAATAGGATGAGGATTGACAGATCTGAAGATGGTTACGGATTTTTACCAAATGCACGTGCTCACACAACTATGTTAAATGGATATGAAAAGTCTTTGATGTGGAGCAGTGCAGTAAACCTTTTGAGAAAGTTAGAACAAGTTAAGATAGTAAGTAACAAAGAAGAATTCGTTCCTAATGAAATTCATTACAATGTAGTATTAAGTGCGTGTGGGAAATGTGGAGAATGGTCTACTGCTGAAAGTATATTCCATTCTATGCGTGCTCGTGGTGTACCCACTACAAGTATCACGTTCAGTACTCTTATTACAGCTTACGGGAGGAGTGGTGAAACACTTCGTGCGCGTTGTTTGTATAATCTTATGCGAAATGAAGGTATTTTTCCAGATGACTACTCTTTCGTTGGTCTAATCCTTGGGTATGCAGCTATGCATGATTTAAGATCTGCTCTCGATGTGAGAAATCTTATGGCTTCTGAAAATGTAATAGAGACTGTTCATACTTACAACGCCTTAATTTATGCTGCTGACGTTTGTGGAGAATATGAGAAAGTAGTCAGCTTGTATGAGATGATGCTCCGATCCAACCTTGAACCAAACGAGACTACGCACGAGCTCGTTGTAAATGTCGGTAAGAAAGGGGCAAAATTCTATGAAGAGCAACAATTGGCTGCGAATGTTGCCTCAGCGGCAGCTGGGCTTGTTGGAGTAGTTGGGATGGCTCTTGGTCGTTGGTAAACTTTGAATTCGTCAGTTTGCAATTCCTATCAGCACATCGTCCGTACTTTTCATATAGATTTCCTTCAACAATCAACATAGCTTGGTATAGATCTTCTGAGCATCCGTATATTTCCTCCTCATTCCTTTCGTTCCCTGTTGGCTTATTATTTTTTTCTATTTTTCACTGTGGCTACTAGTAAACGTGAGAGAGTAGACAAGTATGCTCAAACTCGAGCAAAGAGAGTGGGCTCAAATTAATATGTCAATATGTTTTAGCGTTTTTTTGCTTTTTACGTTAGACATCCATGTTACGATCGTTATATCGTTCCTTTGATCCGTCTCTTGTTTCCTTCTTTCCAACTTTCCTAATTCCTTCTCAGTTCTCACTATTTAAAAATATTTTTATTCCACAACACAAAGTAGACAGTAAATGCCGCAAAAGCAGTTCACAGCGTCGACTTGTCTTGAAAAAAATGAAATCGAACTTTATATTCATCAACATGAGTAGCTGGTAAGGTAGTTGAAGCACACGAAGTATATGAAAGGCATTCGTTCGATCATGGGCCTCGTGAACACGAGTGCGTAGGCTTTTCACACATACAAACGAATATCTCGATCTCCCTCCGTAGTCAGGAGATGAGCGTAATTGCGCGTGGTCCACTTGATGAGTATCATCAAAGCTCTTTCGAGGATAATTCAACATCATATTCATCAGATGAGAATGATCAAAGTTGGATATCGTGGTTCTGTTCCTTGAAAGGAAACGAATTTTTTTGCGAAGTTGACGAAGAATACATTCAGGATGACTTCAACTTGAGTGGTCTAAGCTCGATGATTCCGTACTATGACTACGCCCTAGATATGATATTAGACATCGAAAGCCCTAATGGTAGTAAGCTAACTGAACAGCAACATGAACTCGTAGAATCTGCTGCAGAACTTCTTTACGGCCTCATTCATGCTCGATATATATTGAGCAGTCGTGGTATGATTTCAATGTTAGAAAAGTATAAACAAAGCCATTTTGGAAGATGCCCTCGCGTTGCTTGCAACAACCAGTCATGTCTTCCAGTGGGCACATCCGATGTTTTTCGCACGGCTACACTGAAAATATTTTGTCCAAGCTGTCAGGTAATCATTGCTTATGTTTTGTTCGATTTATTACAAAAGTGTGCTAGGATTTATATTTTCCACGGAATAAGTTTCAGGGGACTATTGATGGTGCATATTTTGGAACCACGTTTCCTCATCTTTTCCTTTTGACTTATCAGCATCTTCAACCAAAGAGAACTAAATATGATTATGTACCGCGAATATTTGGTTTTAAGGTTACATTTACGTTCTGACTTTCGAATGTAGCTAACTAAGCAATATTTTCATAGATTCACCATGAAAATAACTAAACACTTCCAAAGACTTGCGAAATTGAATTATTTCTATAGGTATGCTGTTGGTGTAGAAAGGTAAGCACTTAGTGCGAAATAAATCTTAAGCAAAGTACAAGGACTTTAGTCTACCTATTGTGTGCAATGTTTAGTGATATCTAGTTCTAATATCCATCCTCATTTATTTAAGCGCTCGTAGAAAAGAATGGGTTTAGGGTATAAAAAAGAAGAAACTGTTTTCTTAGAAAATTAGATGGGCACAGATACAGGTACTTAGATTCAAAGACGCATGAATTCCAAACGGTGAAGAAAGGGAACGCCGTGATAGATAGAAAGGCTCGCATTGTTCCTTTTTCTAAACTCGATTGGAAGGGGATATTCATCTTCGTACATAAGAGAAACTCAGTAACTCGTGAAAAGAACTCCAAGAAAATGGATACTCCAAGGAAAAAGGCATGAAAGTTGTTTCTTTATTTTCCGGGATAGGTGGCATAGATCTAGGGTGCGACATTCTTTTCATACTCGGATTCGCTAACTCTATAAATAGATTACTTAATGCAGGACATGAAGTCATCCTTCAGGTGGAGAACAATCCTAATTGTATCCAAGTGCTTAAAAGAAATTTCCCTGCAACTGCATTAGTTTTAGATATAGTTACTCTTCAAAGTCTTCCTGTAGAAACAGAAATCGTCGTGGCAGGTTTTCCTTGTCAAGACTTGTCAACTGAGAATCAAAATCGAGCAGGTATTGAAAAGGGGCTACGCTCCAGTCTCGTTTCACATGTTTTTCGTTTACTTAAAGGGAAGAAAGTGCCATGGGTCATTTTTGAAAATGTACCAGGACTGCTTAATTGGCACTGGAATCAAACTCCCCCACAACAACCCGGGATTGCATACATAGTCAGGGAACTCGAGCTACTTGGGTATCGTTGGGCATACCGCGTTGTCGACTTGGCATCATTCGGAATCCCTCATAGTCGTGCACGCGTTTTTATTGTCGCTTCAATTCATGGAGATCCAAGGGATATACTATTGTCTCAGAACATTCATTGCCACGGACAATGCTCAAATATGTTCCCAAGTAAAAATAATGAATGCTACAGTTGTTCGTGTCAACAACCCTCTATTGACTCCAATACAGTAGCTTGTGTTGATCTCGGAGAAAAACGCCATCCTCCCTACCTGAATATTCTCCATTGTTTAACGACTGCTAATGGAAGGCGAACTTGTATTGTACGTAATATCAGTGACACAAGAAAAGTTTGCACAATGCTTGATGTCAGAGATGCTGAGAGATTATTCGGGTTTCCCGAAGGATGGACTGAATCATGTTACCCCATCATCAATCCTGATAGGCCGGCTCCTAATAAATTTGATTGCAAAATCCAGACTCAAAAGCGTTTATCAGTTCTTGGTAACTCCTGTGCAGTTCCAATATTTTTTTGGATTGGTCAACAGTTAAATGAACCGTATGTTTCTAAGTTTTTTATGGCTTCACTCGGAAGACCCTTTGTTGCAGAATGTCCAGGATTCCAAGACTCATCTGCATGGCCTCGTTGTGCATGGAATGTTTCACCTCAATTATTCTGGAAAGGTCGATATGGGATTGCAGGAATCACTTCTTCGCCTAAACTTTATCCATACATAAAACTCGGCGACTTTTTACGCTATGGTGATGAAATCCCAAATTTGGCAACTAGTAAGAAGTTTCTGATGCGTTTGAAAAAGCAAGGATTTGAACTTCTAGATTTTGTAGTAAATGGTATGCTTGGAACACACAAGCCAGTAATACAAGAACATTTAGGCTCAGCAAGTGAAGCATCTGAATCAGAAGAGCCACAATATCACCATAAAAGCACGAATGATAATATCATTTCCACTAATAATTCGGATGAATTTGAAGGAGAGAAGATTATATTTGCCTCATGTACATTACATGGAAATATGTCACATACAGTAGTACTCTGGCCAGCTGTTTCTGTACGAGCAACAAGAGGAACTATTTCAAACTGCGACTCAATTACAGATTCATGTGATCCACTTATGAATGATTATCAACTCATACTTATGCGGAGTGATCAAATTTTATTATCTTTAAAAGAGAAAGAGTGCCACGATTTCTTTTCTTCATATGGACGTGCAAGAAACCAGTTGCTATGTTCTTCTCAAAAGGAAAATTACATTATATCAATTGATCAAGCATTGGCAAAGTTTCGAGCTAAAAATTTGGATTATTTTGACATATTTGAGGGAGAGACTTCGTCATCTTTACAAAAAGCACAACCTTGTGGGAACTGCGAAGTTTGCACAAAAGTTCATAAAAGAGTTCGAAATGCAAAACGTAAAAATTTACAAACATCTCTTCAGACAAATCTTATCATGAGTAAAGAACAGCAAGTTACAAAAGAACCATCTAGATCTTTGTATGACTCTTGTCCATTAGTTTTGGCAACGCGACTGGCCCATCAAGGTCATCAAGGCGCTGCAATAGCGCTTTTGCAAGCTCAAGCTATCGGGAAGCGAGTCAAAATTTTATGGTCTCATGACAATGAATTTTTTGCAGGTACAATCACGAATTTTGACCCTCTCAGCTTCACTCATTCAGTTGTATATGATGATGCAGATGAAGATCTAGGCTTGAAGATGTGGCGGGAAATCATCATTTTAATGTGATTATATTTGGCTTGAATTAGAGTACTTATCATTTTGTGTAATTGAAAATTTTGAAGTCTTCCAAGACCACATAAGGTCACATTCATGGTGACCGAGAACAGACATTTTTTGACGTCTTCTACCTCTTCCTCTCAGACATTAAATTTGAATACCATGATATCTCCTTCCTTCACGACGTATTCTTTTCCCTCGAGCCTCCAAAGTCCCTTTTCCTTTATGAAAAATCTCACAACCAAAAGTATCGATATATTTTCCAAGTACCTTAGCTTTAGCAAAACCTTCACTGGTAACATAGTCCTCGTATGAAACAGTTTCGGCCCTTTGAAGAGAACGTGAAGCTAGAAAATAATCTAAATTGGTTTCTTACTTAATAAATCCGCGCTCGAAGTCGGTATGTATAACGCCCGCAGCTTGTGGAGCGGTGGCGCCAATCTTTGCTTTATTTCTTTAGATGGAAAGAATATGAAATAGTGTAAGATAACCTTCGTGGTCCACGCTCGCGTTTCTTTTTCACCCGTTGTGAAGTATGTTTGAAGCTTTAGTTGCTTATACACAGCTCTAACCTACATAATTACATTAATAGAGATACAAATCAAACTTGAATAAACGTACAAGAGCAGGGAGACCCACTTCTTTCACTCCCAACTCTTCGAGAAAGAATTCCCGTTCTTCAAGTTCCATTTGTACAAGTTCCGATTCAATCTTAATATGAAATGAAATAAAAGAAAGTATTCAATTCGAGAAAGCTAAAACCTTTGCAGAAACAATGCAAACGGAAGAACCTTCGCTTCTTGCAAGATCGCGCAAATTTTCTAAGTAAACATTTCCACTTCCCTTCAAAAAACATAAATTCATATACTAGATCTTTCACGAGTTTTACCTCAGTCCGTAAGTCACTTTCACAAACATTCGCAGCATATATACATGGTTTTTGAGTCAGTAAATTGAGGGTGGATAGCAATGCACTTTCTTCCTATACCATTAAAAGTTATTATCATCCTAAGTTGATAATTTATGGCTACCTCACTGAGCTTGAGAACACGAACTGGAATTCCACTTTCTAGTGATGAAGATACTCTCTCAAGCACTTCAAGTTCTGTTGCTTCTTGTGCTTTTTCTGTGGGACTCTATCAAAGGAAATCAAATTGTAGTTTTCAGGAGTTTTGATGGTCGGACCTTTGCTTTCCCTTTCCTTAGTCTATCAATTCTCCTTTCAACTTGCAGCAAATCAGAGAGAGCCAACTCAAAATTGATTGTTGCCACGTCTTCTACAGGGTTCACACGCCCATCAACATGTATCACCTATGAATAGAACGTAATTTTTGTTTCTTCTGCTACTATTGACAATAAAACCTCATCATCATCAAAGCATCGAACAGTATGAATTATCGCATCACATTCACGAATATTTGAGAGAAATTTGTTCCCTAGTCCCTGGCCCTCTGAAGCACCCTGTTTTACTTTTCAGTACTTCGCTTAAAACGAAAATTTCCAACTTTTACTAAACCAGCTATATCAACTATCTCAACAAAAGCAGGTATTATATTTTCAGATGAAGAGATTCGTGAAAGCACTTTCAGTCGCTCGTCGGGCACCGCAACTATCCCAACATTCGGTTCAATCGTGCAGAATGGAAAGTTGGCAGTCTATTTACTTAAGTTTTGGGGAATAAAAAAGTTAACATAGAATTACTTGTGCTGCAGCATTCTCCGTTAAAGCATTGAATAAAGTACTCTTTCCCACATTTGGTAGTCCTGATAAATTACATTAGTTTCGCAAGTTTTTATTGCGATAATGAAACTGACCTACGATACCAGTTTTCAAGGACATTGAAGTCCTCACCGTCAACTTTTTCAACGCCCGAGGTACATTCTTTCTGCTTAACTACAAGTTTTTATGGTCAATATTCAGTTGAACGCTAACATGCGACTGATATACCGCTAGTTCGCTCCTTCGACCTCGAAATGGCGAAGAGGTATCAGCGTGAAGTTTCATTTGATCTATGTGACCTAATGCTGTTCAGATACAAACAGCGAACGGATGCTATTTCACGGTATGGATATGACGCAATAATGATGGTCACACACCCTATTTCCATATATTTTCGATCTTTTTTCTATAATTTTTACATATTGTTAAAGTACTTCAAAAATTTGATATTTGCGAAAGAAATCAAATAGGCTTCGCCTGCGCAGGTTCGAATCCTGCCGTCTGCGTTCCATTGCAAAATCAAAGTCGAATAGCAGCATCGTACTGCAGCATCGAATTGCAGACGTGCCCGAGTGGTTAAGGGGTTTGACTCGAACGTTTTTTTGCAGGTAGCACTGTATAGCACTGGATATATCAGGCTATTTTTTTCTCGGATGTATAACTTAGCACTCGATTTCATGATACCTCTCCCTGCTCTACCTTTTTTCGAATAAATCCAGTTATCGTAAACATGGGTGAAGGGGCAACTTCATACAAATTTTCGTCATTTCACCAGCTTATAAACTTACGTTGGGTTCTAAGTTGCTGATGCAAAATAGGTATATGCATCGATATCGCCAAAGAAAACGAAACATTTACCAATTGGATCGCAGAAAGCATTGAGTGGGGGCAATTATGGAACAGCGTTCAGGGATTCCGTCTTTCTCGAGTATCGACGAATCGCAAGGAACCATCAAGATCGGTTATACTGTAACGCATGGTTGGGAGCACACCACAACGCTCACGAAGCACCAATTAAGTTTGATCACTG
>Ga0213866_10001864_pt1 | contig 15380 bp, 11 predicted proteins | sample PICome_11_FD_160079 | JGI IMG/M metagenome (GOLD analysis project Ga0213866, IMG submission 160079) | Coastal seawater microbial communities near Pivers Island, North Carolina, United States - PICO284 | ecosystem: Environmental > Aquatic > Marine > Coastal | place: USA: North Carolina...
TCAGCACAGCGGGCGAGAGGCCGTAGTGGCTGACCAGGAACCAGAATGACTTGAACTGCCCGCTTGAACCGGGAGGAATGGCAACGCGATGCCCTGCCAAGTCGGGAAACTTTTCAACCCCAGAATCGTCCCGAACCACCAGATGGTAGGCGTCCTGATAGAGGCGCATAACACTGGCCACCGCGTCAGATGCGTGAATATCTGCCTGCACCTCCGCCATATCGATGCTGTTTTTTTCGAGCAGGCGCAGGTTTTCATAACTGCCACCGGTTTCAAACACCCGGACATGCAGGCCAATGTCGTCATTATTGATGACATCTGCAATCGCGGTGGTCAGCGCCAGGCTTTCACTACCTGAGGGGCCTCCCCCGATAGAGATACGTTTAACCTGGCTGGCACTGAGCCACAGCGCCAGAGCGCCAATAGCAATCAGCCAGACGACAAACATCAGAAGTAGACGAACGCGGGGTGAGAACAGCTGCAAATCGGGCTCCAGATCGCCGTAAAAGTGGCGCGCCTGGAAGGATTCGAACCCTCGACCAATAGCTTAGAAGGCTACTGCTCTATCCAACTGAGCTACAGGCGCGTGCGCGGCGATTATACAAGCCGGTTTTCAAGGGTGACAAACGGGGGGAATCTGGGGTGGCCGAGGGGTCTCGAACCCCCCACCTCCGGAGCCACAATCCGGTGCTCTACCTGATGAGCTACGGCCACCATCACTGGGCTCCTGAGACCGGGCTAACCAAGTTTCCGAATCGTGGCTGGAAAGTTGGTCGGGGTAGAGAGATTCGAACTCCCGACATCCTGCTCCCAAAGCAGGCGCGCTACCAGACTGCGCTATACCCCGAATTGAATACGTGTCGACGTCATCTGACCCCGTTTTCAGGAGCGCGCATGATACTCACAGCCCCCGGGAGCGTCAACGTTAATTCCGTGATTCTATTACACTTTCCATCCGGCGGCCCTTCCAAGCCAGACCGTCAACATGGGACAATACGCCGCTTCTCGGGGACCGGATCTCAACCGCCCCACGCACACTTGAATAGAGGAATACCGAATGTCCGCGATCGTGCTCGACGGCAAGAGCCTGGCCAGCAAATCCGAAGCAGAACTGCTGCAACGCGTGGAGGCATTGAAAGATAAATCGGGCGGTAAAACGCCCATCCTGGCAACGATTCTGGTCGGCGAAGACCCCGCTTCTGCCACCTACGTAAAGATGAAAGGCAATGCCTGTCGGCGTGTGGGCATGGAATCGATGGCAGTAGAGCTACCGTCGGAGACAACAACCGAGCAGTTGCTGGCCAAGATCGCAGAACTAAATGAAAATCCGGACGTTCACGGGATTCTCCTGCAGCACCCTGTCCCACCGCAGGTCGATGAACGCGCCTGTTTCGACGCAATTGACCTGACCAAAGACGTCGACGGCGTTACCTGCCTCGGTTTCGGCCGCATGGCAATGGGAGAACCCGCCTACGGTTGCGCGACACCACAGGGCATCATGCGCATTCTTGAAGCACATGACATCGACATCGAAGGCAAGCACGCGGTTGTCGTCGGACGAAGCCCCATACTTGGCAAGCCCATGGCCATGATGCTGCTACAAAAGAACGCGACAGTAACGATTTGCCACTCCCGCACGAAGAATCTTCCAGCCTTGGTCGCCCAAGCCGATATTCTCGTGGGCGCCGTCGGCAAGCCTGAATTTATCCAGGCGGACTGGGTCAAGGATGGTGCTGTTGTCGTGGATGCCGGTTATCACCCGGGGGGCGTTGGCGATGTAGAGCTAGGGCCGCTGGTAGAACGCGTCGCGGCCTACACACCGGTACCGGGAGGCGTAGGCCCGATGACCATTAACACCCTGATTATGCAGAGCGTTGAATCCGGCGAGAAGAGCCTGGGATAAGCAGGCCCGGTAGATTAAGCCTCTGGTTGAGCGCGCCGCCAGTACGGGTGTGGACGACCAAAGGCCCCTACCGACGACTCATCCGCGGCGCCACTTGGTGCCTTCTCTTGAATCCTCCAGCACGACCCCCTGCGAGGACAACTCCTCTCGAATCTCGTCGGCGCGACTGAAGTTTTTATCACGCTTTGCCTGTGCACGCTCCTCTATCAGAGCCTCAATGGTAGCGGCGCTAATACCGTCCTCATCAACGCTGCCCTGAAGCCACTGGGAGGGTTCCTGCCCGAGGATGCCTAACAAGTTGCCGGCGGCGAGCATGCGCCCCTTGATAGCTGGCTTCTCACCATCTGCCGCTTTATTGAGCTCTCGTGCCAGGGCGTGAAGCTCGGCGATGGCCACCGGGGTATTAAGATCGTCGCACAGCGCGGCATAGAACGACTCCTCATCAAGCACCACTTCCATGTCGACAGGAATATCCTCGACCTCCCTCAGCGTGCTGTAAAGGCTGCCAAGTGTAGACTCGGCCTGGTCTAGCAACTCGCCGGAAAAATTCAGGGGCGATCGGTAGTGGGCTGACAACAGCGCAAATCGCAGCACCTCGCCGCGGTACCGGCCCAACAACTCACGCACAGTGCGCACATTGCCCAGGGACTTGGACATCTTTTCGCCGTCCATATCGAGATAGGCGTTGTGCATCCAGTAGTGAACGAAGTCGTCTCCGTGGGCACATCGGCTCTGGGCAATCTCGTTCTCGTGGTGTGGAAATATCAGGTCGCGCCCGCCCCCGTGAATATCGATTGTCGGCCCGAGATGCTCCCTGATCATCGCAGAGCACTCAAGATGCCAGCCGGGCCGCCCTCGACCCCAGGGGCTATCCCAGCCCGGATCTGCGGGCTGCGCCGGCTTCCACAATACAAAATCGCCGGGATGGCGCTTGTAATCAGCCACTTCCACTCGCGCGCCGGCCAGCATGTCGTCCAGGTTGCGATTACTGAGCCGGCCATAGTCAGCCATCGACTCCACGGCGAACAGCACGTGTCCTTCAGATTCGTAAGCATGCCCTTTCGCTATCAGCGTTTCTGTCAACGCGATCATAGGGCCGATGTTCTCAGTGGCGTGAGGCTCAAGGGTAGGCGCCAGGGCATTCAGAGCTGCCATATCCTCGCGATACTTGCCGGTAAACTCGTTGGTCACGGCATCAATGGGTAGCCCGGATTCCTTTGAGGCGGCGATAATCTTGTCATCAATATCGGTGATGTTTCGCGCATAAATCACCTCGTCGTAGAGCGTCTGAAGCAGCCTGAACAGCGTGTCGAAGACCACAACCGGACGTGCATTGCCGATGTGAGCGAGGTTGTAGACCGTCGGGCCACAGACATACAGGGTGACACGTTCCGGGTCGATCGGTTCAAACACCTCCTTGTTGCCCTGAAGCGTGTTGTAAATGTGCAGCGTCATGACTGTTGCCCGCCCGCCCAGGTGTCTCTTAAGCCAATGGTCTTGTTGAAGACCGGACCGTCCTGGTGATGATCATAGCGATCAGCAACAAAATACCCTTCCCGCTCGAATTGAACGCCCTGCTCTGGACCGATCAACGCCAACCCGGGCTCGATCCATGCATCCTCAACCACTTCCAGCGACACCGGGTTTAGTTGATCGAGGAAGTCCTGGTCGCCCTTGTCAGGCGCCTCGTGATTGAACAGTCGATCGTAGAGCCTCACCGTGGCACGAACGCCGCGCTCGGCCGAAACCCAGTGAATGACGCCCTTGGGCTTGATCCCATCTTCGGGGTCATTACCCAGGGTTCCAGGCACTGTGTGTGCATGCACCTCGACAATTTCTCCTGCGTCGTCTTTGACCACAGCGTCGGCTTCAATCACATAGGCGTTACGCAATCGAACCCGCTTGCCAATCACCAGCCGTTTGTACTTTTTATTGGCAGATTCCCGGAAGTCATCGGCATCGATATACAGCTCACGAGTAAAGGGCAGCTCCCGTTCACCGAGGTCGTCGCGAGACGGATGCCCGGGCGCCCGCAGGGTTTCGAGCTTGTCTTCAGGAAAATCCGTCAGCACCAGTTTCAACGGGCGGAGCACGCACATACCGCGCGGCGCATTGTCGTTCAGATCATCCCGAATAGCGTGCTCGAGCATGGCGACGTCCACCACTCCGTCGGAGCGCGTGGTACCTACCATGTCACAAAAGTGGCGGATTGCCGACGCGGTGAAACCCCGGCGACGCATACCCGCGATCGTAGGCATGCGAGGATCATCCCAGCCTGCAACCACGCCCTGGTCTACCAGCTGCTTCAGTTTACGTTTGCTGGTCACCGTGTAGCTGGTATTGAGGCGGCCAAATTCGTACTGGCGAGGCCGGCTCGCCACCGGCAGGTTCTCGATAAACCACTCGTACAGCGGCCGATGATCTTCAAACTCCAGCGTACAGATCGAGTGAGTCACGCCCTCTATGGCGTCCTCCTGGCCGTGGGCAAAATCATAGGTGGGATAGATCACCCAGCTGTTACCCGTCTGGTGATGCGGGACTTTCCGGATTCGGTAAAGAATCGGATCTCGCATGTTCATATTGGGCGAGGCCATATCGATCTTGGCCCTCAATACCCGGCTGCCCTCGTCAAATTCCCCGGCTTTCATTCGTGACAGCAAATCGAGGTTCTCCGCAACCGCGCGATCACGGTACGGGCTGTTTCGCCCGGGCTCGGTCAGGGTGCCTCGATAGGCGCGTGCCTCGTCGGGCGACAGATCATCCACGTAGGCCTTGCCCTGCTCCACCAGGTGCACGGCCCAGTCGTAGAACTGCTGGAAATAGCTGGAGGCAAAACGAACATCACCGTCCCACTGGTAGCCCAGCCAGCGAACATCAGCCTGGATGGCATCAATATACTCCTGGCTTTCCTTCTCAGGATTGGTGTCATCAAAGCGCAGGTTGCAGCGCCCGCCGAACTGCTCGGCGAGCCCGAAATTAACGCTGATGGACTTCGCGTGGCCGATGTGAAGATAGCCGTTAGGCTCCGGGGGAAAGCGCGTTACTACTTCGGTCACTCTACCGGCGTCGAGATCGTCGGCGATAATGGCCTGCAAAAAGTTTGCGCTGGGCCTGTTTTCCATTGGATTTTCAGCAGCTTACTGGCGAGAAAGGGCGCGTAGTATAGCGGCGAAACTGGTTTGGGGCGATAGCCCCGGTCGGGTCGACGGGTAGAGTGGAGATTTTTGCGAAATCTGGTGGCGAACTGCTTAATGCGCGGGGGTTTACTAGGCCCGTTGATGAAAAGCACGTATCATTGACCGCCGATAATCACTAACAGGGACGAACACATGGTCATCATGCGCACCACCTTTGGGGAGATCAAACTGGAATTGGACGCCGAGAGCGCCCCAAAGACTGTCGCCAACTTCCTGATGTACGCTCGGGAAGGATTCTACGACGGTACGATATTCCACCGCGTGATCGACAACTTCATGATTCAGGGTGGTGGGTTCGATACCAGCATGCAGCAAAAGTCCACCTCGGACCCGGTCGAGAACGAGGCCGACAATGGTCTTAAAAACGATACCGGCACTATTGCCATGGCCCGCACCATGGAGCCCCACTCGGCGACTGCCCAGTTCTTCATTAACGTTAAAGACAATGATTTCCTCAATCACAGCGGCAAAACCATGCAGGGCTGGGGATACACCGTGTTTGGAAAGGTTGTGGAAGGCCAGGACGTGCTCGACAAGATTCGCGGCGTACCGACTACCAGCCGCGCCGGCCACCAGGACGTGCCTGAAGATCCGGTCATCATCGAAGCCGTTGAGGTTGTCGAAGACTAACCGCGGAGCCCAGGTTTTTGCCCCGAACGCTCCTGATATCTGACCTGCACCTGGCGACCGAGCGGCCGCAGGTCACAGCTGCACTCGGCAGCTTTCTACAGCGTCATACCGATTGCGATGCGCTCTATATACTCGGCGATTTGTTCGAAGTGTGGGTCGGCGATGACGACGATAGCGCCCTGGCTCATGATGTGGAACAGCAGCTACGCAGCTTTACCAACCAGGGGCCCTCCCTCTATCTGATGCATGGTAATAGGGATTTTCTGATGGGCCAGGCCCTGTGTGAGCGGGTTGGGGCCGAGCTGCTGCCCGACCCTACCGTCCACACGCTCTACGGTCGCGCCACCCTGCTGATGCATGGCGACAGCCTGTGCACCGCCGACGAGACTTATCAGGCCTTCCGGCAGCAGGCCCGGGACCGTCAGTGGCAGGCTGACCTACTGTCCCACAGCCTTGAGGAACGGCGGGCATTTGCCGCCCATCTGCGCTCGGCAAGCCAGGAGGCAAACTCAAACAAGGCCGAGGACATCATGGATGTGACTCAGTCTGAGGTCGTAGACGCGCTGAGCAAGCACAACGTCGACCGCCTGATCCACGGCCATACCCACAGGCCAGCGATTCATAAACTGGACGGCGGCGAACGCTGGGTACTGGGTGACTGGGACGAACTGGGTTGGTACATTCTCCTCAGTCCCGAGAAAGAAAAGCTGGAAAGCTTTAAAATTCAGTAGGTTAAGAAGCTATGTTAATGTGCTCAGGGGGCTTGGGGTGGTCCGCTGTGAAAGCGGAACTCCGAGTCTGGCTCAAGAATCAAACACGCTTCCTTCGCCAGCAGGTCCTGCAATCGGGCGTCTACCTCCGATTTCCCGGCAAGGGATTCTGCCAGGACCAGGTAATCCTTAAAGTGCCTGGATTCTGACTTCAGCAAAGACTGATAAAACGCCGACAACTCATCATCCAGCAGCGGTGCCAGCACTGCGAAACGCTCACATGAGCGGGCTTCGATAATCCCACCGATCAACAGTGTGTCCACCAGTCGCCCTGGCTCTTGTGTGCGAGCAACACTGCGCAATCCGGCGGCATAGCGGGACGCCCCCAGACGCTCAAAGCCGATATCGCGTTTATGCATCAATGCCAACACCTGCTCGAAATGCCTCAACTCCTCGCGAGCCAACTTAGACATCTTATTGAGCAAGGCTATCTGGTGGCTGGTGGTGCGCCTACCGCCAGCAGCACTTCGTGCCTGTGTCACGCCAGCGCCATAGCGTTTCATCGTCGCCAGCGCCGACTCAGCCGCCTTGCGCTCACAGTTGGCGTGGTCGATCAACAACAGGGGTAGGTTTCCAGGGTCCTGCGCAGCGGCCACCCAGGCTAACGGTGTGGGCGTGCCGAGGAAAGTGCGGACAGGGACGAGATCGACGTTCTTGGACACAGCGATAGATTCCAGGAGAACGGCCCAGTCAGCTCTGGCTGCCGACTTTGCCGAAGAGATCAGGCGCCTGGATATATCTCTCGTAATAGGCTTCAGACAAGACATAGTACTCGCTGTCGATCATGTCGCGGAGTTCGGCAACCGGCAGGCCCTGGTAACGCCTGTCCACAACAAAGCCATAAGCTTCAGGATCATCTATTTGCCCTGCACCGGCTTTCATAAGGGCGAACACCCAGCAGTATTCATCGTGGTCAGGGTTATGCCGCACCTGCTGTACCTCCAGCTGCCAGGCCAGAAGCTTGGCATCGGTTACGCGCAGCTTGTTCGCTACACACTGCGACAGGAAGCCGGCCAGGCGCTGGTCGATGACCCGCTTCTGCTCTTGGGTATAACCATTCCAGGCTATCACTTCATGCGAAAAGCGCTTGCAGCCACGACAGACCGCATCGCCAATGCCGGTAGAGCAGACGCCGATACAGGGGGTTTTCACGGGACGGTCGAGCATGCTTGAGTGCGCTTCGAATACAACTGCAGTCTAAATTATCGACACTATGAATGCACGGTATAAGCGCTTGATTTGTTTATCTTAATCGCGACGTAAGCTATACTCTTGCGCCGTTTTCGCAGTATCCCGGCCCGCCCGCAATCCGCAACAGGCGGCACCGAAATCCAGAGGAGCCCAACGTGTTAGAAGCCTATCGCGAACATGTCGCCGAGCGCGCCAGCCAGAATATTCCGCCCAAACCACTCAGTGCGGAACAGGTCGCCGGCCTGATCGAACTGCTGAAGAACCCGCCCGCCGGCGAGGGGGACTTTCTGCTGGACCTGATCACGAACCGGGTGCCACCGGGTGTGGACGAAGCGGCCTATGTCAAAGCCGGGTTTCTGTCTGCCGTGGCGCGTGGCGAGGTGGCATGCCCACTCATCGACAAACCACTGGCAGTAGAACTGCTGGGAAACATGCACGGGGGCTATAACATTGAGACGCTGGTTTCACTGCTTGGTGACGCTGAACTCAGCGAACCCGCAGCAGCTGAACTCAAGCAGACGCTGCTGATGTTTGACGCCTTCCACGATGTGGCAGAGCTCGCTGAGGGTGGCAATGCCAACGCCCAGTCGGTCATGCAATCATGGGCCGACGGCGAGTGGTTTACCTCGCGTGACGCGGTACCCGAATCGATCAAGGTTGCCGTGTTCAAAGTGACCGGCGAAACCAATACAGACGACCTCTCCCCCGCTCCCGATGCCTGGTCGCGTCCTGATATCCCCTTGCACGCACTGGCCATGTATAAAATGACTCGCGACGGCCTGGAGCCGGAAGAGCACGGCGTCACCGGGCCCATGAGCCAGGTTCAGGCCATCCGCGACAAGGGTCTGCCAGTCGCCTTTGTGGGTGATGTGGTGGGCACAGGCTCTTCACGAAAGTCGGCCACGAATTCGGTACTGTGGTTCTTCGGCGACGACATCGACGGCGTACCCAACAAGAAAGGCGGCGGCATCTGTGTCGGCGGTAAAGTCGCACCGATCTTCTATAACACCATGGAAGATGCTGGCGCGCTGGTATTTGAAGCCCCGGTAGACGCGCTGGGCATGGGCGACGTGATCGAGATACGTCCCTACGACGGCAAGATACTGTCAGAGACTGGCGAGGTTCTGTCAGAATTTGAATTGAAGTCAGACGTTCTACTGGACGAAGTGCGAGCCGGCGGCCGCATCAACCTGATAATCGGCCGCGGGTTGACTACCCGCGCTCGAGAAGCACTCGGCCTCGGCGACACAGACCTGTTCCGCACACCAGAACAGCCAGAGGACACTGGCAGGGGCTTCACCCTGGCCCAGAAAATGGTCGGACGCGCCTGTGGCATGGACGGTGTGCGACCAGGTACTTATTGCGAGCCCAGAATGACGACTGTGGGCTCTCAGGACACCACCGGCCCGATGACACGAGACGAGTTGAAGGACCTGGCTTGCCTTGGTTTTTCAGCCGACCTGACCATGCAGTCTTTCTGTCACACTGCGGCTTACCCCAAGCCCGTTGATATCGACACCCAGCACTCGCTGCCAGACTTCATCATGACTCGCGGCGGTGTATCGCTGCGCCCGGGCGACGGCATCATTCATTCCTGGCTCAACCGTATGTTGCTACCTGACACGGTGGGCACCGGTGGCGATTCGCACACACGGTTCCCCATGGGGATCTCGTTCCCGGCGGGTTCCGGGCTGGTGGCCTTTGCAGCGGCGACGGGCGTCATGCCCCTGGACATGCCGGAATCAGTGCTGGTGCGCTTCAAGGGTGAGATGCAGCCTGGTATCACGCTACGCGACCTTGTTCACGCTATTCCCTATTACGCGATCCAGCAGGGTTTGTTGACGGTAGAGAAAAAGGGCAAGAAAAACATTTTCTCTGGCCGCGTGCTGGAGATCGAAGGCCTTGGAGACCTCACCGTAGAACAGGCATTCGAACTGTCTGATGCCTCAGCAGAACGCTCCGCAGCCGGCTGTACCATTGCGCTGGACGAAGACACCATCGCAGAGTACCTGCGCTCTAACGTCGTGCTGCTACGGTCGATGATTGCCGAAGGCTACGGCGACGCGCGCACCATCGAGCGCCGGGCGCGCAAAATGGAAGAGTGGTTGGCCAGCCCCAACTTGCTGAAGGCGGACGCGGACGCAGAGTACGCCGCGGTGATCGAGATCGACCTTGCCGAGGTAACCGAGCCCATCGTCTGCGCACCCAACGATCCAGACGATGCGCGACTGCTCTCTGAAGTGGCTGGCGATAGCGTCGACGAGGTGTTTATTGGCAGCTGCATGACCAACATCGGCCACTTCCGCGCCGCCGGCAAGTTGCTAGAACAGCACAAGGGCGGGATTTCCACGCGCATGTGGATCGTGCCCCCCACCCGGATGGATGAGCACCAGCTCATGGAGGAAGGCTACTACAACATCTTCGGTAAAGCCGGTGCCCGTACCGAAATGCCCGGCTGCTCGCTCTGTATGGGCAACCAGGCGCGCGTCGCGGCCAACTCGACGGTATTGTCGACCTCTACCCGCAACTTCCCCAACCGCCTGGGTGATGGCGCAAACGTGTACCTGACGTCTGCAGAACTGGCTTCGGTGGGCGCGGTACTCGGCAAGTTGCCGACGCCGGAGGAGTACATGGAATACGCGCGCAACCTCGATTCCATGTCAGATGAGATTTACCGCTATATGAACTTCGACCAGATTGTCGAATTCCAGCAAAAATCTGACGAGGGCAAGCGCATCGCCGCGGTGGAAATTACCGAGCTCAGCGCCTGATAGCCGGCGCAACCGGAATACCCCGCCCAGTGCGGGGTTTTTTCTGCCTGCAAACTTAGTAGGCCAATTGCAGACGCCTGACTTGCTGGCGCAGCTCGCGATGCTGCTGTGCTCGCTCGTCACTATCGGCGCCCGGCTGATAGGACAGCGCCTCGTAGCGTGCTGTGATGGCGTCTATCTGCTCAGCGAAGCGCGGCAGCTTGCGAGCGGCCCGGCCAGCGAAGGCCGATGGCGACTCCCAGGGCTCACGCACGACGCCCATGCGCGCCATCCGCTCACAGAAGACCAGGTACTGCCGGTCTTCCGGCGCTAGTCGATGCCGGCGCCGGCGCATCAACAAAGACAGTGCCACCGGCGTTAACACCAGAGCCCAGGTACCCAGAAGTACCACCACAAAACGACTGGCACTGACCTCACCCAGGAGGTTATTCAGGAATTCATATTGCTGTTCACTGTTAAACCCGGTGACCCAGGCCTGCCAGCTGTACGTGAGCGCGTCGTAGCGCAAGCGCAGCATATTGATCAGGTCGATATTACGGTATCGCAGCGGCGACAGAGGCGATTGGGCCAGGAAACTGCCCTCACCGGCCACCGCCTGCTCCAGCCCCCACTCGATGCGGTCCGGGGCGACGGCAGCCGTTGGATCTACCCGCACCCAACCCTGCCCGTCCAACCAGACTTCAGCCCAGGCGTGGGCATCGAACTGGTGCACAATCACCGTGCGGTTGACCGGGTTCACCTCTCCTCCCATGTAGCCGGCAACAATTCTCGCCGGCACGCCGGCCTCACGCATCATCATGACAAACGCATAGGCATAGTGTTCGCAGAATCCGCGCCGGGTTTGGAACAGGAACTGGTCCATGGGATCGTCACCGAGCAGCGGCGGCTGCAGGGTGTACACAAAAGGATTCCGGGTGAAGTAGTTCAATACCGTATCAACAAAGGCTTGATCGCTGTCTGCCTGGGTCTTGAGCTCCAGCGCCAGCTCACGTGTGAGGGGGTTTCCGGTCTCTGGCAACCTGAGTTCTTGAGTACGGCGCCAATCAGTCAGCGTGGGATCCCGCCGTGTGTCCGGCCAGCTCTGCACGCGATACTGCGATTCCTGCTCCACCGCGACCGGCGAGTAGAGCCGATAGTCTGACAGCTCCATCACGCCGCTTGTGGCCGATCGGGAGTAACCAAGACTGTACAGCCAGTTCTGCTGGGTGGGCTCCATGATGACGCTGTATTCCAACCCCTCGCCCGAGGTATCCAACACCGGGGCCCTGCGCTCTCCCGGAGGCACGTCCCAGTAGCGCAGGCTGCGCCAGGCGCCATCCTCCAGGCGACTCATGACCAGCCCCCGCCAATAAAGATCAGTAAACGCAGGTATCTCCCCGTCAAATTCAACCCGAAAAGCGACTTCTGCCGACTGACTCAGATTGGATACATCACCTGGACGCAGAAAATCACTCATGCCGGTCTTGGCGGAATGACTCTTGATCGGCACGGTCCACAGCGGCCCGATTCTCGGAAACAGGAAAAACAGAACCACCATCAGGGGGAAGGCCTGCAGCAGCATCACGCCCGCCAGCCGCAGGCTGCTTCGGTTGAAACGCTGCTCACCTGGCTGGTGAAGGGCCACCAGCGCCGTGGTGAGCAGCAGGACGTTAAAAGCCATATAGAAAACAATCAGCAAGTCCTGGCTGAACAGGAACTCGGTGATACAAATGAAGTAACCCAGGAATATGAGCACGTAGGCATCCTTGCGCCCGACCAATTCCGTGAGTTTTAGCGCGAACGCCGTGAGCAGCAGCGCAACCGTAGGCTCGAGGCCAATCAGTGAACCAAAGCTCAGGAAAATGCCGCCGGTGGCACTGAGTATCAACGCCAGCTTTACCCAGCGCCCGGGAAACGACCAATGGCCTCGATAAACCTGTATACGCCAGACCACAGCCACCACGTAGACCAGCAATACCCAGAAAGGGATGCGTCCTGCATGGGGCGCCACCAGGGTGAACAGGCAAAGAATCATCCAGGCCAATGCATTGCGAGGCACTTGCTGCTCTGGGGTCATCGCGGTCTCTCCACACCGTGGAGCGCGAGCGCGCGCAAAACCTCGTCGCGGTGCTTGTCTCCCCAGGTCGGCTGGATTACCACGCCTGGTATGCGCAGTCCGTATTCCTCATTGTCGCGGTCGAGGGTGATCGCCCAGTAGCAAAGATGCGACAGGCGCTGCTCAGTTCCCAGTCCCTCGAACATATCCCAGTCTAGCCAGACACTGCGGTCTGCATACGCAGCGTATTGCTTGCTTTGTAGCGCCTGGCCGCGGGCAAGCCCCTTCCAATACACCTGTCTCAGCGAATCGCCTTCGCGGTAATCCCGAAAGCCGTAAAAATCGTCGCTGCCCGGAATCGGCACAGCGGTGCCATCGGGCTGGTCCTGGGCAAGCCCTGGCAGCGCCGGTGACGATAGCGGCCTGGGGTAAACCAGTGCGCGCAGGTCAAGATCAATCCAGGTCCAGCACCGCAACAGGCCAAGCGGATAGGTGGACTCCAGTAACAGGCGACCGGGGTTGTACCAGCCGCGCTCTCCGACTGCGGTATGCAAGCGCACGGTAATAGCATCTTCACCCGCGATATTTTCCAGCGCTTCGTCACTGTCAGGCCACTTCAGGTGCAGGGCATAGTGATCGCGACGTTTGCCCCTCTCCAGGCGCAATTCAAATTCCGCCTGCTGCCCTGGAAAAGCTGACTGCGCGCGCACTGCATGAATGGTCAATCCTGAGAGGTTTGCATAGGTGTGTAAAACACCCACGACAAACAGCGTTGTTAGTAGAAAGGTGAGTCCGAAGGCGAGATTGTTTTCATAGTTGATTGCTGCCATCAACATAAGCAGCAGGCAGCCAAAAAAGAAAAAGCCCACGCGGGAGGGGAAGATAAAGATACGGCGCTGATCCAAAGTCACCGAACGCGCGGGTGGAATCCGGCGATTAACCCACTCCCGGAAACGGGACTGCCACCGCTGCTTCAATCCCCCGTCGATGACGCCACCACCCATGGCCGCCTAGTGCGCCTGCTCAGCGCCGGACAACGTCCACACCATGAAGTAGCAACTTGACCAGGGCCTGGCCATCCCCGGCGTAATCACCGGAAGCAACCAGTCGATGACCGGCGACGGCAGGCAATACCGTCTGGATGTCCTCGGGAACCACATGATCGCGGTTATTCATCACCGCCCAGGTTCTGGCACAGTCCAGCAACGCGATTGCCCCGCGAGGAGAAAGACCCACGGCAAATTCAGCTGACTGTCGACTGAACGCCACCACACGCTGCAAGTAATCCAGCACGCTGTCGGAGGCCTGTACTTCGGAGACAGCTGAGCGGATAGCTTCCAGTTGGTCTGCATCAATCTTGCGTATCAGGCTGGCGGCACGGGAGGCCTGCGCCCCCCCTGCTGACTTGCCGCGAGGTCGCATCAGCAGCGCTCGCTCGGCTTCAGGATGTGGGTAGCCCAGCTCCAGACGCATCAGAAAGCGATCCAACTGCGACTCCGGCAAGGGGTAAGTGCCTGACTGGTGAATCGGATTCTGGGTGGCAATGACAAAGAAAGGGTCCGGTAAATCGCGGGTTTCACCTTCCACGGTGACCTGACCTTCCGCCATCGCCTCCAGCAACGCGCTCTGGGTGCGCGGGGTGGTTCGATTTATTTCGTCAGCCAGCAGCACCTGGGTAAAGATTGGTCCGGGATGGAACGTAAACCTGGCGGAATCGCGCTCGTAAATGGTGACGCCGAGGATATCCGCAGGCAACAGATCGCTGGTGAACTGCACCCGCTTGTAAGACAGGCCCAACGCGTCTGCGAGGGCATGCGACAATGTCGTTTTGCCCATGCCCGGTAAATCTTCAATCAGCAGATGGCCACGCGCAAACAGACAGCAGAGCGCCAGCCTGATCTGGTTCTCTTTACCCAGCAACACGCGCCCTACTTCCTGGACGGCGTCGTCAATCACTCCCTGTATTTGCATGCCCCGGAACCCCGGTTTTTTGAAATCGCCCCGACCAAATCCAAAGGCAGGAGTCGTATCGCCTAAAAAATCAGGATCGCGCGTCCAAGCCACGCTGCAGGTCTGCCTGCAGATCGATGGGGTCTTCAAGACCCACCGAAACACGTATCAAGTTGTCGCCGATCCCCGCAGCCCTGCGCTGCTCCGGCGTCAAGCGGCTATGGGTCGTGGTGGCGGGATGCACAATCGTCGTTTTTGCATCACCCAAATTTGCCGTCAGCGACATGATGCGGGTTGCATCAATGACCCGCCAGGCCTCGGACTGCCCACCCTCTACCTCAAAGGACAACACGCCACCAAATGCGCTCTGCTGCCGTGCTGCCAGGGCATGACCGGGGTGGCTCTCCAGACCCGCATAGTGAACCCGGTCTACACCAGCCTGGTCCTGCAACCATAGCGCGAGTTTGAGCGCGTTTGTGCTGTGAGCCTCCATGCGCAACCGCAGCGTTTCCAGTCCCTTGAGGAAGACCCAGGCGTTAAACGCGCTCATGGTAGGCCCGCAGGTTCTCAAAAACGTGAGGACTTCCGTCATATGAGTCTGGGAGCCCACCACTGCGCCGCCCACACATCGACCCTGGCCGTCCAGATACTTGGTTGCCGAATGAATGACGATATCGGCGCCCAACGCCAGCGGTTTTTGCAGCGCCGGCGTACAAAAACAGTTGTCCACCACCAGCAAGGCACCGGAGTCATCCGCCAAGGCACGCATGGCTTCCAGATCGGCCACTTCGCACAGCGGATTGGAAGGAGTCTCCATGAACAACATACGCGTGTTGTTACGCACTGCCGATCGCCAGCCATCGATATCGAGAAGCGGCACGAAGGTCACTTCCACACCGAATTTCACCATGTATTTGGCAAACAGGTTTGTGG
>Ga0213866_10001865_pt1 | contig 15379 bp, 11 predicted proteins | sample PICome_11_FD_160079 | JGI IMG/M metagenome (GOLD analysis project Ga0213866, IMG submission 160079) | Coastal seawater microbial communities near Pivers Island, North Carolina, United States - PICO284 | ecosystem: Environmental > Aquatic > Marine > Coastal | place: USA: North Carolina...
ATCCCAGTTAGATGTTGTTGATGTTGAAAAGAAAATAAGAGAACGTGTTAAAAAACAGATGGAAAAATCTCAAAGAGAATACTATTTGAATGAACAAATCAAAGCTGCTCAAAAAGAGCTTGGAGAAATAGGGGAAGAAGGTGATGAGCTTGATGCGCTTGAAGAAAAAATTAATACAGTAGGTATGCCTAAAGATGCTTTAAAGAAAGCAAAAAATGAATTAGCTAAGTTTAAGCATATGTCACCATCGTCTGCTGAAGCATCAGTTGTAAGATCTTACTTAGATTGTTTGGTTGAAGTTCCATGGAAGAAAAAATCTAAGGTAAAAACTGATATTCAGGCTTCTTTGGATATTTTAGAAGAAGACCATTATGGGCTGGAAGAAGTCAAAGAAAGAATCATCGAATATCTCGCTGTGCAAAAAAGGGTTAAATCAATGAAAGCTCCTGTCTTATGTCTCGTTGGTCCTCCTGGAGTTGGTAAAACCTCTCTTGGTGAATCCATCGCGAGAGCAACTAATAGGAAATTTGTAAGAATGTCACTGGGTGGAGTAAGAGATGAATCTGAAATCAGAGGACATAGAAGAACATATATAGGCTCAATGCCAGGAAAAATTATTCAAAAACTTTCTAAAGTTGGTGTAAAAAATCCTTTATTTTTATTGGATGAAATTGACAAGATTGGCATGGATCATAGAGGCGATCCCGCGTCTGCGCTTCTTGAAGTTTTAGATCCAGAGCAAAATAATACATTTAGTGATCATTATCTTGAGGTAGATTATGACTTATCAGAAGTTATGTTTGTTTGCACAGCAAATAGCCTAAATATTCCAACTCCACTCTTAGATAGAATGGAAATAATTAGAATTCCTGGATACATTGAAGATGAAAAAATGAATATTGCTTCTAAATACTTGCTGCCAAAACAAATGGAAAGAAATGGTCTTAAAGATAAAGAAATAAATTTAAATAAAGAAGTTATTCTCTCTTTAATTAGATATTACACAAGAGAAGCTGGAGTGAGAGGACTTGAAAGGCAGATAGCAAAGATATTAAGAAAAGTTGTTAAAGAACGCCTTTTAACAAAAAAGAATATAAGTAAGCCCACATCAATAACAAACAAGAATCTTGAAAAATTTTCAGGTGTTAAGAAATTTAAATACGGTATTGCTGAAAAAGATAATGCAGTTGGTCAAGTGACAGGACTTGCTTGGACTGAAGTTGGTGGCGAGTTACTAACCATAGAAGCTTCACATATTGATGGCAAGGGCAGGATTATTAAAACTGGTTCTTTAGGGGATGTAATGCAGGAATCAATTCAGGCTGCATTTACAGTAGTTAGATCAAGAGCAGACTCATTAGGCATAAAACCTAATTTTTATGAAAAATATGATGTGCATATTCATGTACCAGAAGGCGCTACACCTAAGGACGGGCCAAGTGCAGGAGGTGCAATGGCAGTATCATTAATATCTATCTTTACTGGAATACCAGTCAAATCTGATACGGCAATGACTGGTGAAATCACTTTAAGAGGACAGATATTAAAAATTGGCGGATTAAAAGAAAAATTATTGGCAGCTAAACGTGGTGGAATCAAGAACGTTATCATACCTAAAGAGAATGAGCCTGACCTTCAAGAAATACCTGAACAAATTCTTAAGTCACTTAATATAATTCCGGTTGAGTGGGTTGATGAAGTTATTTCTCATGCTTTGGTCAAAGAACCAACGCCAATAAATAAACCCTCATCCAGTTCCAAAACTAAAACTCAAAGAGTTAAAAAGACAAAACCTGAAAATAAGCAAGCCCATTAAAACCCTTTATTTGCTTGACTTTTAGGGATAAAAAGCTTTTCATAGTAGAGTATTTATATAAATAAATTTATACAGAGGAGTATTTAATATGAATAAATCAGATTTAATTGATGCTGTCGCAGGTGACGCAGATATTTCTAAAGCTTCAGCTGGAAGAGCTGTTGATGCAGTTCTAGGTGGAATTGGAGATGCTTTAGGTAAAGGTGATTCTGTATCACTAGTAGGTTTTGGAACATTTTCAGTAAGGCACAGAGCTGCTAGAGAGGGTAGAAATCCTCAAACTGGTGCATCAATGCATATTGCTGCTTCAAAAGTTCCAGGTTTTAAAGCTGGTAAAGGCCTCAAAGATAAGGTTAAAAACGGCTAAGTTTTATTAACTTTAAAAAAGGGTGCTTCCGCACCCTTTTTTTATTTATAATGTCCCCACTATGATGGAATCACTAAGAAATTTTTTAACTGGACCTAGACTGTTTATTGTAATTGCTGCATGCGCATTACCATTTGTTTTTCTTGGCACTTCTTCGCTTGGATCAACTTTCCAGCAAACATTTGGATCAATCAATGGAGAAGATATAACTCAAGAAGATTTGCAAATAGCCAATAACATAGCCATACAAAAATTTAGAAATATTTATGGAGATGACTTTAATTTTGATAATCTAGAAGAGTCTATTCAGCTTGAAGCTATAAAACAGGAATTAATAAATCAGAAAGTTTTATTATCAAAAGCGCGTAAGCTTGGGTTTATGAATTCTGAAACTGAAAAACAAGCAAAAAAATCTATAATCAGTAATCCAGCCTTTCATTCTGGTGGAGTGTTTGATGAAAATATATATGAAGCTCAAGCAAATGCTGCTGGTTATACAAAGGACGCATACCTAGACATAATGACTGATATTATGGCTTCAGAACTATATAGAGTTTCGTTATCATCTTCGGGCTTTTCAACCAAAAAAGAAGTTGAAGAACTAGCATATTTACTAGAACAAACCGTTGATATAGATTTTTTAAAAATAGATACACAAAAATTAAAAGAACAAATCGATAATCCTCAAGAAGAAATAATGGAATTTTATGACAATAATCAGATTTTGTTTTTCTCTGAGGAGCAGAGATCTTTTAAGTACTTAATATTAAGAGCAGAAGATTATACAAACTTGGTTGAAGTTCCTGAGAATTATATTGAAGATGCATACGATAACTACTTAATGAGAATCGATGGCAGTAAGGACATAAGGTTTTCTCATATTATGATTGATAAAGTTAATTATGATTCTAATGCCAGCGCACTTGATGCTATGTCAAACATAGTCAGTAAAATTAACAATGGTGAACCCTTTGAAGACATAGCAAAAAAATATAGCGATGATATTGTTACTAAAGATATAGGTGGTGATTTAGAGTATTTTGATGCTGACGTTTTTCCTGAGCAGTTTGCATTAGCAATAAAAGATTTAGGTATAGATGCAATAAGTGATGTAATTGAATTAGAAGATACTTTGCACATTCTTAAAGTAACTGAAATTGTTGAAAATGAGGTTATGTCGCTAGAAGAAATAAAAAATAATCTTATTGAAGAACTTGTTGAAACCGAATCAATCGCCTTAATGACAGATGATTTTGAAATTATTGATGAAATGATTTTTTCTAACAATGAATCTATAGAATCAATCGGGAGTTCAATTTCAAAAAGTATTTTTGAAAAGACTGATCAAAACTTAAGCAACTTTAATTTTGAAATAAACGATTCAAGAATCAAAGATTTCATTTTCTCCCCTAATACAATCATTAATGTGCCTTCTGTCTTTAATTTTGAAGATGTTGTTGTCGTTGTATCACTGTCGTCAATTGAAGAGCCATACTTACAAAGCTTAAATGATGTAAAAGATCTTGCGAGTGATTATCTTACAGATAAAAAAGTTACAGAAAAGAAAAGTCTTTTAGCTTCAGAGCTAGCTTTGGCTAAAGAAGAAAATACCTTGGATTCGTTTATTCAGGCATATGACTTTATATCAAATGAAAGTTTTGTGGATGTAAAAAGATACTCATCTCTTTTGCCACAAGATGTAATTTCTGAAATTTTTAAACTTGAGTCAAAAACTTCAAAAATATTAAATTCAAGGAATGGTGATATATACCTTGTTGACCTAATAAAATTCAATCAACCAGATGATGATGCTATTAATGATCTATATGAACAGTACAGTGCCTTTTCAGAAGAAAAGGTTTCAAATAATATTTCAGCTGTTATTGAAGAAGATATTTTTCAATCAGCAAGAATAAATTTAAACAATTTGGCTTTTTAATATGAGAAACTTTTTATTTATATTTTTAATTTTTTTAGTTAGTTGTTCTTCAAGTGTTACACCCGTTGATGATGCTTTAGATAAACAAATATTTCATTTTGGTAACGGCTCAGAGCCGCAAGGTATAGATCCACATATTGTTACTGGAGTTCCTGAACACCATATATTGATATCACTTTGTGAGGGTTTAACAATCCCAAATGCATTTGATGATGATAATTTGCCAGGAGCTGCAGAATCATGGTCAATAAGTGACGATGGAAAAACTTATATTTTTAAGTTAAGAAAAAATGGAAGATGGTCTAATGGTGATCCTGTCACAGCAGATGATTTTGTTTGGTCTTGGAAAAGAATATTAACTGCAAGCTTGGGCTCTCAATACCCTGATATGCTTTATTATCTTGTCGGCGCCCAAGAATATCATACTGGAGTCACTGATAATTTTGAAAGTGTTGGAGTTAAGGCAGTCGACAGCCATACTCTTGAAGTTAAACTCAAAGCACCAACTCCATTTTTTACAGGACTTCTGAGTCATTACAGCACTTGGCCAGTTCATAAAGAAACCGTTTTAAAATTCGGCTCTATTGATGATAGAAACGGAGAATGGACTAGACCAGGTAACTTTGTATGTAATGGTGCATTTAATCTTAAATCATGGGAATTAAATAATAAAATAGTTGTAGAAAAAAACCCTCTATACTGGGATGCTTCAACAGTTAAATTAAATCAAATACATTATTATCCTGTTTCAAATGTTATGACAGAAGATAGGATGTTCAGAGCAGGACAACTTCATGTCACTAGCACACTTCCATCCCAAAAATGTCCTGTTTATCTTGAAGAGAATAATCCCGATTTAAGAATCGATCCTTATATGGGAACGTATTTTTATAGGTTGAATACAACAAATCCGTATTTAAATGACGTAAGGGTAAGAAAAGCATTAGCTTACTCAATTGATAGAAAACTATTGGTAGACAAGGTAACAAAGTGCGGGCAAATACCTGCATATTCTTTTACACCTCCTGGTTCTAATGGGTATGAGCCAACGACATTTATACCTTTTGATCCTGAATTAGCAAAACAGTTGCTTATTGAAGCTGGTTTTAATTCAGAAAATAAGTTTCCTAAATTAGAGATATTGTTTAATACAAATGAGGATCATAGGAAGATCGCTTTAGCTATTCAACAAATGTGGCAACAAAATTTAGGTATTGAAGTTGAGCTAGTCAATCAGGATTGGAAAGTATATTTAAGTCGTGAGATGGTTGGTGATTTTCAGGTTTCAAGAGCAGGATGGATTGGTGATTATGAAGACCCTAATACATTCCTTGATTTAATGAGACCTAACAGAGGTAATAATAAAACTGGTTGGGAAGATCAGAACTATGATTCTTTGATGGCTAGAGCAAACTCTACAAATAACCAAGTTGAGAGATATAAGTTATTAAATGAAGCTGAAAAAATATTAATTGATAATATGCCAATAATACCTTTGTATACATACGTAAGATCGTATCAATTATCTCCAGATATAAAAGGATATAATCCTCATATCTTAGACCATCATCATCCTAAGTTTATATATTTAGAAAGAGATTAATTTTTAGTGATAAATATTTTTATTAAAAGGTTGCTTCTTGCTGTCCCAGTATTGCTTGCTGTAGCAAGTCTAACCTTTGTCTTAATAAAATTGGCTCCAGGTGGACCTTTCGATGCTGATAAAGCTGTTTCACCTCAAGTATTAAAAAATCTTAATGAGGCATATAATCTAGATGCTTCAGAATGGGAACAATATATTGATTATATGTCTGGAATTCTTAAGGGGGATTTTGGTCCTTCTTTTCGTTTTCCTGGAAGATCTGTCTCAGAAATGATTGCTACTGGTTTGCCAGTAACTTTTGAGTTAGCTTTTTATGCAATATTAATTGCTTTAGTAATTGGTGTTTTATCTGGGGTTCTAGCAGCTTTAAAACGAAACACTTATCTTGATTTTATTCCGATGGCTATAGCAATGATAGGTATTTGTGTTCCAACATTTTTAATGGGACCTCTATTGGTTTTAATTTTTGGAATTAATTTAGAGGTGCTACCTGTATCTGGTTGGGGCCAACTTCCGGGAGATAAAATCTTACCCTCAATCACATTGGGTTTTGCCTACGCTGCTTATATTGCAAGATTAAGTAGAGGAGGGATGCTAGAAGTTTTGAACCAAGATTTTATTAGAACGGCAAGAGCTAAAGGATTAACTGAAAGAAACGTAGTTATTAAGCATGCAATGCAAGGTGGTTTAATTCCTGTCGTGTCATTTTTAGGCCCTGCAATTGCTGGATTATTAGCTGGATCTTTTGTTGTTGAGACTATCTTTCAGATTCCTGGACTTGGTAGATTTTATGTGGAGGCAGCTTTTAATAGAGACTACACAATGATATTAGGAACAACAATATTTTTCTCTGCAATGATTGTTTTTTTTAATTTATTATCTGATCTTGCTGCTATGTGGCTAAACCCAAGATCAAGAGACTGAACATGAGCAAGAGTGCTACATTATGGTCTGATGCAATATATAGATTAACTAGAAATAAAGCTGCAATGTTCGGAGCTTTTATATTATTAATTCTTATTGCTAGTGCTGCTTTAGCTCCTTGGATTGCACCTTACTCATATTCATTTCAAAATTTAGAATTAGGTGCATCGCCACCATCGGCAGATCATATTTTAGGTACTGATGTTTTAGGAAGAGATCTTCTAAGCAGGATACTATACGGTGCAAGAATCTCTCTGTTAGTAGGTTTTGTTGCCACAGGGGTTGCGCTAGTTATAGGTGTCTCATGGGGCATTATAGCTGGTTATGCTGGCGGCAAAGTAGACTCAATAATGATGAGAATAGTTGATGTTTTATATGGACTTCCATTTATTATTTTTATTATTTTATTAATGGTAATTTTTGGAAGAAACTTGTGGCTATTATTTGGTGCAATTGGTGCAGTTGAGTGGTTAACTATGGCTAGAATTGTAAGAGGTCAAGTAATGGGTCTCAAAAATCAAGAATTTGTCATGGCTGCGAAAGCTATGGGGGTCAGTAATTTCTCTATGTTTAGAAAACATTTATTACCAAATATTCTGGGACCAATTGCAGTATATGCAACATTAACAATTCCTCAGGTTATGTTACTTGAGGGCTTTCTTAGCTTCTTGGGTTTAGGTATACAGCCACCAATGAGTAGTTGGGGTACCCTAATTAAAGACGGTGTTGAATCCATGGAAGAGTATAGTTGGCTATTAATATACCCTGGTATTACTTTTACTGTAACTTTATTTGCTTTAAATTTTTTTGGCGATGGGCTCAGAGATGCACTTGATCCAAAAACTACAGATAATTAAAAAGCTCTAATGGCTATTTTTATTATTTGACCAGGCATTAAATCTGAAGATTCAAAATCATTTATTTGTTTAATACTCTCGACACTTACATCAAAAATATCAGAAATTTTATATAAATTATCGCCTTGCTTTACAGAATATAAGATAGTCCTTTTTTTTGATTCTATATTTCTATGAATATTTTTATTTCCAATTGTAAGTTGTTGACCTAATTTTAAAATACCATTTTGGTTTAAAGAATTCATTCTAGTTATATCTTGAATATTAATATTATATTTTTCTGAAATACTCCAGAGAGTATCTCCTTCAGAGACAATATGCATTTCATATGGAATAAAATTATTTGATTTTGTACTACTTAATGGTATTAGTAGAGTATCTCTGAGTGATAACAAATCAGACTCAAGATAATTTATTTTTTTTATAATTTTCACTTCAGTGTCATATTTTTTTGCAAGCCTCCATAAGCTATCACCCGACTCTACAACATGAGAAATCCAGTTAATTTGATTCACATTATCAAACGGGCTGTCGGGGCTATCCAAAAGATATGTTTTTTCAATTGGGACATAGAATACACTTTTGTCTTTTGGTTCTGATGCCCATTTTGTATATCCAGCATTAAGCTTATATATTAGCTCAGGTGGTATTTCTAAATACTCACTCAAAGTTAGTATTTCTACCTGTCCTGGTATTTCAATCCTCTTTACAACAGATTCAACTGGTATCTCAGGCAAAACGACACCATATTTTTCAGCGTTAAAAATAATTTCTCTGATAGCAATGTATTTTGGAATGTATTCAGTGACTTGGTTATTTAAATCCAATGACCAAAAATCATAGTCTAAATTTCTTCTTTTATTTTTATTTATTTGTCTGTCTAAATATGTCGGACCAGCATTATATGCAGCCAATGCAAGATATATGTCATTATCGAATCTTTCAAGAAGGTATTTAAAGTATCCTACTGCAGCATGAGTTGATCTATATGGATCATGTCTGTCCTCACTCCACCATGACTTTTCAAGATTAAACATTCTTCCGGTTTTTGGCATAAACTGCCACAAGCCCACCGCACCTGATGGCGATATTGAAAAAGGGTCATAATTACTTTCTATAAATGGAATTAATGCTAGTTCAGGAGGTAGATCGGCAGCTTCAAGTTCCTGAATTACATAATATATAAAATAGTATGATTTATTGAGGAAATCATCAAACTTATCAAGATCTTTCAGGTGATTATTTATATACCCTAAGGTTTTTTCATCAAAATCAATATTGTGGTCATAATCATTATTAATAATCATGTAATCCCATACATTTTTAGCAACCGGTAAAGGCTCGACTATAGAAGTTGAAGCCTGCTTGATACATTCTGTGTTTAAATTATCATTACCTGAATTGCATTTAGTATTAAAACTTTTTGATAAAGTTGTAGTAGATTGGCAACCAGAAAGCCCTATTATAAAAAATAAAGATAATATTAAAAATTGTCTTTCCATTGTCTCAGTGCAGTGAATACTTCTTCGTCATCTTTAGGCGTATTAAATTTTTTTAATATCATTTCTTGAACTTCTTCTGTGTCTACTCTTAAAAATGGGTTTGTTTGAAGTTCTGCCCCTATTGTTGATGGGAGTGAAGGTATTCCTTGTTTTCTTAAATTTAAAGTTTCATTGTATCGCGAAATTATGTTTTCATTAAGAGGCTCCACGTTTTTAGCAAATGCTAGGTTTGATTCAGTATATTCATGACCACAATAAATTTTAGTATTTGAAGGAAGTTTTTTTAAAATTGATAATGAATTATGCATTTGCTCAAAAGTACCCTCAAACACGCGTCCACACCCACCTGCAAATAAAGTATCTCCACAAAACAAAATAGGCTGACCATTATTTTTTGAATAATAAGCAATATGATCAAGTGTATGTCCTGGTATTTCTATAACTTCAAATTCAATACCTAGCAAATTAATTTTTGAGCCACCGACCAGTCTTTTATTGATTGATGCAATGTTATTTTTAGGGCCATAAACATCTATAGATATTTCAGAAAGAATTTCTTCTATTCCTCCTGTATGATCAAAGTGATGATGTGTAATTAGAATAGCTCTTAAATCTAGCTTATTTTCTTTTAGAATTTTTAATAAACTCTTACTTTCACCTGGATCGATGACAATTGACCCTTCATTAGTTGATAGTAACCAAATATAATTATCGCTAAATGCCGCAATAGGCTCTATATTAATCATATACAAATTCTAAGTTAATTTAATGAAAACAGTAAATATTTATACAGACGGCGCTTGCAAAGGTAATCCAGGTATTGGTGGCTGGGGTGTGCTTATCGAGTATGGTGATACTCAAAAAGAATATTTTGGTGGTGAGCTTAATACAACAAATAATCAAATGGAATTAACGGCCGCTATTGAGGGTTTAAAGGCATTAAAAGAACCATGCATTGTTAATTTAACGACAGACTCGAAATACGTAATGCAGGGCATAACGTCATGGATTGATAATTGGAAAAAAAATAATTGGAAGAGCTCATCAAATAAAGATATCAAGAATAAAGCTTTGTGGGTTGAGCTAGATAAATATGTTGAAATGCATAATGTAAAATGGTCATGGGTCAAAGGTCATTCTGGTCATAAGCAAAACGAAATAGCGGATCAGCTTGCAAATAAGGGTATTGATACCCTATAAATTAAATAAAATTATGGCTAAAAAATTTATAATTTTAGATACCGAAACTACAGGTCTTGAAGTTCAGCAAGGCCATAGAATCATTGAAATTGGCGCCGTTTTGTTAAATGACAGAAAAAAATCCGAAGAACATTTCCATACATACCTTAATCCTTCGAGATTGATTGATGAAGAAGCTTCAAAAGTTCATGGAATAATGAACGAAGACCTTTTAGATAAACCTTTTTTTGACGAGGTAGCTGAAGAATTTTTAGAATTTATAGATGGCTCAACCCTAGTCATACATAATGCTGCTTTTGATGTGGGCTTTATAAATAATGAACTTAAATTAGCCTCATCTAAATATCCTATGCTTGAAGATATATGCGAGATTGAAGATTCTTTAGCTCTTGCAAAAGATAAATTTCCTGGTCAAAGAAATTCATTAGATGCATTAGCAAATAGATTTGATATTTCTGGTTATGACAGAACATTTCATGGAGCATTACTAGATGCTAATATTCTTGCTGATGTGTATATGTCATTGACAGGCGGTCAAAGTAAATTTGAGTTTAATCCCAATAATTCAGTTAATAATGAATTAACTTCTAAAACAACTGATGCCTTAAGAGATGGCATTGAATTAATTTCTATAACAGCAAATAAAAATGATTTAAAAGAGCATGAATCAAGGTTAACAGATATTGAAGAAAGAAATTCTGTTGAAACAATTTGGAGAAAAATACATTGAAAAAAGTCATTACTAGATTTGCACCCAGTCCTACAGGCACATTGCATATTGGTGGAGTGAGAACTGCGTTATTCAATTTTGTATATGCAAAAAAACATTCTGGACAGTTTTTAGTCCGCATTGAAGATACTGATAGAGAAAGATCTACAAAAGAGTTTGAGATGAATATTTTAGAAAGCTTAGATTCTATTGGGTTATCCCCAGATAAAGAACCTATCAATCAATCACAAAGAGGTGAAATTTATCAGGCAGCAGCAAAAAAAATAATTGATTCTGGTCAAGCCTACTATTGTAATTGCTCCGTTGAGAGATTAGATAAAATGAGAGCTGAGCAACAATCTAAAGGGCTGAAGCCTCAATACGATGGAAAATGCAGGGACTTAAATTTAAATAAATCTGATGATACAGTCCTTAGACTCAAAACTCCGTTAGAAGGACAAATAGTAGTTAAAGATCACGTTCGTGGAAATATTGTTTTTAACAACTCAGAACTAGATGATTTAATTATTCTTAGAAGCGATGGAAGTCCAACCTATCATTTATGTAATGTTGTTGATGATTATGAACAAGGAGTGACAACTGTTATAAGAGGTGAAGACCATATCAGCAATACCCCACGACAAATACATATTCAAAATGCACTAGGATATCCTGAACTTGAATATGCTCATTTACCTTTAGTTCTAGGACCAGATAAAAAAAGACTTTCAAAAAGACATGCAGCAACAAGCCTTGTAGAATACAAGCTAGATGGCTATCTTGATTCAGCTATTCTTAATACTCTTGCAAGACTGGGTTGGTCAAAAGGAGAAAAAGAAGTTTTCTATCTGGAAGATCTTATAGAAGAGTTTGAAATTTCTGAAGTTCAAAAAGCCGGAGCAATATTTGATGTATCTAAATTAGATTTTCTAAATGCTCAGCATATGGCAAATTTATCACATGATGCATTCATAAATAGTATTCAACCTTTTTTAAAAAATCTTGAAATTGAAATAAATACCCATCCCAAAAAAGAGCTTTTAATTGAATCCATGAGATCCTCTGCTAATACACTGAAAGGAGTTGCTGAAAACCTTGTATGCTATTTTCAAGATATTAATAGCTATAACCAAAAGGCTGTTGAAAAATTTATCGGGTCTTCTGACCAAATATTAATTGAACTAAGAGATGAAATTAATAACATAGATGGATGGAATGAAGCATCGCTCGATAATTTACTTAAAGAATTTAGAGAAAAAAAAGAGCTATCAGTTCCAAGTGTCAATCAGCCTATAAGGATAGCTTTAACAGGCTCAACAAATTCACCATCTCTGGGGATGACCTTATATCTTTTTGAAAAAGATGAGGTAATTAAAAGAATTAATGCTCTTATAGAGTTTCTTCACAAAGGTAGTTAAAAAATTCATTACATTCATATCCGACAATATCTTTTTTTATTGCACTTATTCTATAAACAAAATTCTTATCTAAAATCTTTGAGATTTTAACTTTATTATGATCAGCTTTCTCCGCTGTATTGTCATCAATTATTGAAATTGCCATTTGGTTATCTACGATTGACAATGCTGAGCTATATGAATCAGTTTTAACAAAAGTGTTCATAGGTATTGAGTTGTTTTTTAAATAATTAGATATGCTGGACTCTTCATAAAATGAAAGCAAATTTGTTATTTCTACAAAAGGTAAATGCGCTAAATCCTGTAAATAAACTTCGTCATCTAGTAAGAATTTTTTTGGAGATACAAGGCAATGATTTCCTTCTTTAATAACTACTGATCTTAAACTGGAAGAATTCTTTGCATTAAAGCATATTGTTAAATCTATATCAGGCTTATATCTATCTTCAATTAAATCGATACTATTTAAGTTTATGAGATTGAATTTAACATCAGGCCTTATCATATTATATTTCTCAATAACTTTAGGAATTATGCCTTCAGCTAGAGATGGAGTGGTTCCAATATTAATATAGTCAACTGACCTTGTTTTATAAGTATTAGCAATGGCATTAAAGCTTTTAAGCTGACTATGTACAACTGATGCATGTTCAAATAGGTCGTCCGCTTCATGAGTTGGAACTAGTTTTTTTCCTTTTCTTAAAAAAAGTTTAAAGTTGAGATTTTTTTCAATGTTACTTAATGTTTTGCTAATCGCTGGTTGAGATATATTTAAAGTTGCAGCCGCAGCTGTCATTGAGGAATTCTTATAAACCTCATAAAAAATTTCAATTTGTTTTGCAGATAACATTAACTATTCTATTTTTTGTATATGTATAACTATATGTTATAACAAGAAAAACACAAATTCTTTTATTTATGTAGACAAAAAAAGTAATAGAGCTATATACTTTGTGAAGGTTTAATATATTTAGGGGATTCAAACATGTTAAAAAAACTTTTACTAGTATTTCCATTGGTTATATCTTTTGCTGCAACAGCACAAGATTCTGGTGAATCAGCTTCTGATGTTGAAGAAGTGGTAGTTGTTGGTTCACAAATCAAGGGAGCAAAAATCACTGGGGCTTTACCAGTATCCATCATTTCAGCAGATGACATGGATGCCTTGGGTATTGATTCTGGTGAGGAGCTTTTAGATAATATTGCAGAATTTGGCCAAAACACTTTTAATCAAAATGAATTTAGTGGTGGTTATAATGCTTCTCGTGGTGATGTGGGCGCTTTTAATCTAAGAGATATTGGTACGGGTAATACTTTAGTACTGATGAATGGCAGAAGGCTTGTTACATCCCCAGGCTACCAAACTGAACCTATTTTAGGTGGAACAATTCCTGTAATGACAGTTAACTCAAATACGATTCCAGCCTACGGTGTAGACAGAATTGAGATTCTTCGTGATGGTGCCTCTGCAATTTATGGAGCTGATGCTTTAGCTGGTGTTGTCAACACTGTTCTAAAGACTGATTTTGTTGGCTTAAATGTAAGATTTAAAACAAGTGCATATGATGCTTATCAGGCGCAAGACGATAAAGTTAGCATCCAATGGGGTAAGGATTTTGATAATACAAATGTTTCTATATATTTTGATAAATATTTAAGAGATCCCATTAAAGGATTTGAAGATCAAAAATGGTTATTCGGTGATGCAAGAGTACATCCAGGCCTTGGTAATTATGACGGAACAGCTTGGGATGATTCTTCATGGCTAAATGTAAACTCTGCTTCCCAATGGGGCGTATGGAATAGTGGCTCTACAATGACTAGTAAAGGTAAGACCGTTAATGAATATTGGCATTCAAGGCCATGCGGATCATCAAGTTTAGATTATTCAGCTGGTTCTGATATGTGTTTATATAATTCATCTTCTACTCTTCCAAGTTCTAGTAACGGAGCTCCTTTAAGAGCTAGATATAACGAAGATCGATGGATGAGATCAGATTTAGATAGAACTAATTTATATGTATTTGTTAATAGTCAACTTGATAGTGGGGTCGAGGCATATACTGAAATAGGTTTATATCACTCTCTAGCAGTTCAACAATTATATCCAGGAACAACATTAGGAGCCGGTGGCTGTGCTGCAACAGGTACCTGCACACAACCATTTTTAGTTCCTCTTTCAAATTACTGGTTAAATCAACTTGTTGATTCATCTGGTAATAAATTTGTTGATAAAGAAGTTAAGAACGGGCTTGGAGTTTGGAAATCTAGACATAGATTTGATACTCCTAGAGGATACGATTCTCACAGAACTTCTTTAAGATTCGTTCAAGGCTTTAGAGGTAGAACTGGAGACTGGGATTGGGATACTGCAGTGGTTTGGTCTCAAGCAAAATCTAAACAAAATAATACCGGTCGTCAGCAAATGTCTTTGCTGGATGCAGCTTTGGCTAAGTCTACACCTGATGCATATAACCCATTTTGTGGAGGGGATTGCTCTAGTGAAGAAGACTTTACAGTTACTATTTTTAGAGGAAATACTTCTAATCTTTACATGTGGGATTTCAAATTTTCAAATAATGAAATATTTGATCTTCCTGCTGGGCCTGCTGCAATGTTAGTTGGATTTGAAGCTAGGAAAGAATCATATACTGACGAAAGAGACCCAAGAATGAATGGGCAAATCACTTATACAGTTCCCAGCGGTCCACTCGCAGGTACGACATTCCCATTAATTTCTGATATTGTCAATTCTAGCGCAACTCCTGATTCAGGTGGCTCAAGAACTACCTATTCAATAAATGCAGAGCTTGCATTACCTTTGCACGAGGATGTAGATATGCAATTGGCTTTAAGATCTGAAAATTCATCTGATTACGGTGAAGCTACAGTTTCAAAAATGGCTTTAGGCTGGCAAGTGATAGATCAAGTTAAGCTCAGATACTCTAGATCAGAAACTTTTAGGGCACCTCCTTTAATTCTCATTAATGAAGGTTATCTGGCAAGAAGCGTAAGTGTTAATGATGCATTATTCGAGGTTGCTT
>Ga0213866_10001866_pt1 | contig 15376 bp, 12 predicted proteins | sample PICome_11_FD_160079 | JGI IMG/M metagenome (GOLD analysis project Ga0213866, IMG submission 160079) | Coastal seawater microbial communities near Pivers Island, North Carolina, United States - PICO284 | ecosystem: Environmental > Aquatic > Marine > Coastal | place: USA: North Carolina...
TAGGGAAGGTTCTTGGTCAACCTGAGCTATATCTTTCAGCTCATCTTTTAATTTATTCAATAAATTAAGACCCATATCACTATTTAGAATTTCTCTACCTCTAAAACGGACGCTTATTTTAGTCTTATCTCCATCAAGAATAAAGCTTTTAATCTTTTTTAATTTAATATTGTAATCTCCCACATCTGTTGAAGGTCTAAATTTAATCTCTTTTGTAGTATGTTTTCTTACTTTTACCTTAGATGAAGAAATACTTTTTTTCTTATCGAAAAGATGTTTGCCATAATCTAAAAGCTTACAAACAACCGGTTTTGAATCTGAAGGAGAAACCTGTACTAAATCTAATGTTGCTGATCTGGCTGATTCGAGAGCTTCATTAAAGGGTATGAGCCCAATTTTTTCTCCGTTAGGGCCAATTAGCATAACCTCATCAGCTATTATTTTTTCGTTAATTGGAGTTATATTTTTTTTTGAAGAAGCTATGAGAATACCTACGAATTAGAAAAAGATAAAATGAATAACATTAAAGAATTGACAAAGAGTATGTTTGGAAAGATTTTAATTGTTTAACGTTCATAATGGAGTTCGATTTTATACTAATAATTATATTTAGCAATATTTATGGCTGGAGATATGACTTTTTCCATAAACCATCAATTTTATTAAAAACTTCTCTTTTGTTAATTCTAGATTCATGGCCTTCCCAGAATTCAAAAACATAGGGTTTAAAAGAGTAGCCTCCCCAATATTCAGGACATTTTTTTAAATCATCATTTTTTAAAGATTTATTAAAATTTTCTTTAACTTGATTATAAGAATTTATTGGTTTTGATTGGTTGGATGAAATAGCTATAGCATTCTTTTCCTCCAATCTATCAAAAAAATATTTTTGATTAAATTCCTTTGAAGTTTTTTTTATTTTAGCCTTCATTCTAATTTGAATATTTGTACTGGACCAATATAATAATGCGGCTATTTGATCGTGAGAATTAAAAGAAAGTGCTTTTGGAGAGTTATAATTGCTAAAAAAAATAAACTCATCATTTGAAATAAATTTAAGATTCACGTATCTAGAATCAACCTCACTTATATCCTTGTTGTAAGAAGAAATTGAAATAGCTTCAATAGCTTTTTGACCTACATTTAATGCCTCATCATATTTTTCTTTTAAAAGTTGATAAGGTATGTCTTGGTTTAAATTATTAAATTTAATCATTGTATTAAAATTTTAAATTAATTATATATGTCTTATGGAACGGGTAAAGTGCTACCTGTCAGCGAAGAGTTGCTTAACTTATTAGAAAAATGGAAAGAAATTGTTGGCGATGAAGAATATATCCTAAGATCCATCAACAAACACGGACATATCGCGGGTAGCCTAAACCCGGCAAGTATCAGTATCATCCTAAAGACACTTCAGGAAGGATTCAACTCTGGGTCAAATCAACAACCGCTTAGCGGCCATTCATTTAGGGTGGGTGCGGCACTTGATCTACTTGAGCAAGGCGAGCCGCTGGAAAAGATAATGCTTAGAGGGGGATGGCAGTCGGATTCGACTGCTATGAAATACCTAAGAAACTGGCATGCATTTTAACTTTAAGTATTAACTGCCAATTCCAAAGAACTGCAAAACAGTGTTATGGATCTTGGCTACATGACTGCCTTGAGGCGGCGCAAATTCTGATACACCCTCTGAAAAGTAGGCAAAACCCTTACTTTGGTGCTCTCCATTTTTAATCGCCACGAAGGTCACTAAATCACCTAACCTAGATTCTTTTCCGGAACAGGAAATCATGGTTTTATCTGTAATTTCTGAGGGATAGGTCAACACCACAAAAATGTCTTGGCCTCTGTTATCTATCTCTTCAAATAACTTAACTTCATTATTCACAAGTATTTTTGATAACTGCTGCTCCGCTTTAAATGCCTGCTCTTCAGTATCAAATGAAATCAGAAAATCTCGAGTCATTCTGGGTACAACATCAGTAAATTCTACACCAACCTTTTTCAAGAACGATGCGTGGTCTTTTAAACGATAGTAAAACTTTAACTGCTCATAGGGTTTTTGTGACAGCCCAGTTGAAACTATAATTTCCGTATTTGGCAACTCAAGAAGGTCCGTCAGCATTTCATCATAAACTTTGAGCATTTCTAAAAAAGGATCATCATCTTTTCCAATATACCAGCTAGGGTTTTTTAACTCTGGTGAATCAACATATGGTGAATTGAAAAAGTAATGGTGCTGAATATGCGCGCCCGCGTTTAGAAATAATGTTGAAAAATTTGGATTTTTTCTTTTAAATAAAGTTTTATGGATTTCATACAACAACATATCCAAAAATAATGCCTTTCGCCATGGTTTACCTATTGCATTGAAAGCATATTTTGCCATTGAGATGTATCGAGTTGGCTTTACAAGTGCGATAAAAGCTAATCCCAAGTTAAAAATGGTTTTAAATGTTAACTTAGACTGTGAGTTATCATTTACTGCCTGAACAATTGCATCGGTAATACTTTTGCTGAAAAAACTATTATCGCAGGGAGTTTGTGTCCAAGGATCAGGTATAAAATATGCCGGATTTTTAAGTTTGTTAGAGGCATTCATTGGACTTACAGCACCAACAGAGAAACCTGCTTTTTCAACCTGTTCGAAAAACTGCTCATCAGAGGAATTAACGAAATCACCTAATCTAAATACCTTATGTTCATCATAGGTTTTCCCTGTATGAACTGATGGCCATTGAACCCAAGGTTCGAGGTTTTCATATTCAGATTCCGATTCAGTATTTGTAATACCTTGTTTAATAAGCTTTTTGAAGCCAGACAAATACTCTCCTCTTTCTATATAAAAGCTCACTGCGTCGAAATTTATTTCGTTTAATTCTATTAGTATTAATTTTTTCATATCAAATTATTTTATATTTTAAGACTTCTTTGATTCATTAGAATATTAAAGAGCGTATATCACCGCTCAACTGATTGTAAAATAATTCGCAAGTCAGAAGAGGAATATGTGCTGTAGCTAAATCTGTCGATATCTAAGTCACTGACATCATAAGAGGTATTACTAAATAACTTAACGACCCTATTCGGTGTTAATTTGAGATCAAGTTTTCCAAATCCACCCAACACATATAAAAGGTATGCAATGCCTGTTAGGAGGCCCCTGAAAAAAGGAATATTTACTACTCTTTTATTGCCGCCGGAAAGAATTTTAACCATCTCTGTAACAGTTAAAACAGGCTCCTCAACTGTTAAGTAAATGCCGGAATTAAAACTATCCTTTAATGCTTCCAAGATAAATCTCGAGAGATTTGGTAAAAACGTTAATGTTTTATCTACACCGATATTTGGGACAAACGGAAGAAACTTAGACAGTTTCTGCATCTTCCCTATGTTTGTATCTCTTCTTTCTTCAACAGAAAATATTGCAGATGGATATAGCACTACTAATTCAATATTTCGTTTAGAGCACCAATCCTGAATAAGTTTTTCTTGAAGAAATTTGGTTGACCTGTATGCATCGTCACAATCTAAGTCTCTAGAATATGGGATTTTTCTACCATCGATAGAAGCAACTGAACTTATGTGTATAAATTTTTTAATATTAAATGAATCTAAAGATCTAAGGAATTTCTCATGGACTAATACGTTAAGCCTATAATAATCTTCCGCCTTAGCACCAAAATCAAATCTCGCAGCTGCTAAGTTCACAATTGATATCGCTGACTCTGAAAACGTAGATACTTCATTCCTAAAACCGCTACTAGCTATATCCATTACCCAATCGGTCTGGTCGCTTGGAATTAGATCAATACCAATCAACTCATCCGTCTTTCTGATCAACGGAACCAAAGCCGAACCAATATACCCACTTGAACCCGTCACAAAAATCATTTACGTCATACCTCGAAAGATTAGAACTAATATACTCTTTAGCTCGTGTTAAAACCTCACCACAATCCAATTGTATAAATTGCTAAACTTCTTTTTAAACACAATTAATATCAAATAAAGAATGCTATAAACATATGCCTCTTGACGTGAACATTGCCCATACTCTGTTAGACATCGCCGGAAAAAGAGTAACGAATCTAACTTATTACTAGACAAACCATAAGAGTTAGCCCTGTATTTCGCTGTTGATATAGGTAAACAATGTGCAGTGGCGACAACACCGCCATTTAAAATTTTAAGCCACAATGCAAAGTCATTACGTTTTATGATTTCGGGTTGATAAACTTTCCCTAGAATTTTTGAGTCATACACGGCAGTTAAACATGGAATGAAGTTACTCAGCTTCATCTTCCTAGAGTTAACCTTACTTGGGGCCATATATGACCCTAAAAAAGAAGCATTTTCATCCATCACATCATGGTAGCTGTAGCAAAATGCGATTTGGAACTTTTCCATAAAATCAATTTGTTGCTCTAGCTTGTCGGGATACCATAAGTCGTCAGAGTCCAAAAAAGCGATATACCTGCCTAAGGCACTATCTAGCGACGAGTTGCGAGCACCGGGCGCGCCCTTAGAATAATAATTTGAGATAAGTTTAATTCTCGAGTCTAATTCAACATAGCTATTGATCACTGAGCGAGAGTTGTCGACCGATCCATCATCGCAAATTAAAAGCTCCCAATTAGCGTAGGTTTGAGCAATGACAGAATCTATAGCGCTGCCAATGAATTTTTCGCTATTGAAGCTAGGCATTATTATTGAGACAAGGGCCATCACAGTTCTCTACCCACAGATAAATTGGTTAAAAATGAGCATTTATAGGGCTCGTTAAAAACACAGGCAACTCCTACTAAATTGCCAAACCCCTTTACATAATAAAAGTGTGTTTTATTTAAAATATAATACACCTACGTTAATAACACAAAAATAAAAGATAAAATCGCATGTGCACAGAGAAGTCAATCGCGCAGCCTATTCAAACCCTAATTCTACACATGAGCTTCTCGACATTGATGCCAGCAATGACAAATACATCTTCAATATAACCATAATACAAAGTCTTGACCCCTTTGAATATTAGGCATATACATTTTGCCAAGATGTTTCTGATTATAAACAGCGGTAAGGCAACCAATAGGACAACCCTTTAACAACTCGCTATATTTTAATTTAGTGGGGGTATTAACATGCCCAACAACAGCATCGTCCAATTCTTTGACTTTTACAAAATCACCGTAACTAAAAACAACATTATTATTTTCCATAAAAGCAATTTGGCTTTCTAACTTACCATCTAACCAATCATCATCAGCATCTCCTAAAAATGGCAGGCAGGTCATATGCTATAAATAAGAAGCTATAGCTCTCAAATCGATAAAGAGAAACTACTAAACTTCTTAATAACCTTTATCATATACGCCAAAAAAAGTGATTGTTAATAACAATAAAGCGGAAAAATAACCACTTAAACCACGAATCTCTATAACCGATTGAAACTTAAAATTTTTCGTTGAGAGCGTCAATTCACAAAGCCTTCATATCAACTATAAACAATTTTAAAGAGTCAATGACTAACAAAACGTTTGGAAGGTTGAACTTAGCTAGAACTTAAATCGACTGTACACATACTCCTGACGCCATCAGAAACACAATCAAAACACACAAAATTTCCATCCCCACGAACACGGGGATGCAGATCAACCCGAGATACTCCATCAAACTTTAGAGGTAAAAATATCTTTCCAATTTCCTCGACTTTTTGCTCACGAGCCCTGCGCACAAAAAGTTTTTTATGTCGTGAACCATCCGGGTACGTATCAAAGCTCAAACAGTTACCCCGAAATGAAGGGTGGCCGTCACGATCTGAGTACATTTTTGTTACATTTTTAATATCTTTTTCTACTAGCGATACATCAAAAAAACCATCTGTATTTGTTTTATCTGACGCATACGCAAGGATACTATGACCGATGAAGCAAAAGTGAGACACCATACCCCCAAAAGGAACATTCCATAATGTGGATTCCCACGAATTTGTTTCGAAAACCCACATCTCAGAGTAAAGACGCACACCGAAGTGCTGCCTGCGAACTAAGAAAGCACAAAACAGTCCGTCTTCTGAAAATTGTATATGGGATATGCAGCCAAAGTCTTTCGAAATATTGCCAGAAAAAGATGACATATCAATAATATCGGAGGTAGCGCCAGTTTTTAACGATATAAGGCGTAACTCAGCACGCCTATTTACAGATTTTCGAGTTTTATCGAAAAAATAACCATAGCCAGGCATTTCTTTACCAAAACTTTCGAAGCAAGAACTAGCGTAAACCTCTTTAGGTACGTTGACTCCCGCAACAGGATATTCAAAAACAACTTCCTCTTGGGTTACAATATTTAGAGACCTAGCGTGAATTTTTCCATCAACAAAATCATTAAAAATAATAGTTTCATTATCGATCCATTGAAGTTCACTGCCCTGCTGCCAGTTCCAAGCGGAGCTTGTACCAATAATTACTTTTTCTAACCAGTCCGCCCCACCAAATACAACGATATTTACTTCCTTGATTGGTGTTATGGCTTCATTCCCGACCCCCTTATACTCATGAGCAAGTAACAGCTCATTATTTGGTGACCAGGGGTCCTTATCGTGAAATCCGAAAAATACATTATTTCGCACAACATAAGGATAACTTATGTCAAATTCACTTCTAGAAAACAGAACATATATGTGCTGATAAACTCTTTTTACAATATTTTTTATCCAAGGATTTGCACCTAGCTTTGAATGAAAAAAAACTTCGACCTTACGCATCAACATTCAGATTCTCCTAGCAGTGAAAGATATCGAGCTTCGCCTCAAAAAAACAACTAAACAATACATGCTTGCCCTACAAGCTTTTATATAAGTTGCATCATCTGCGATTAGTGCAATGTCAAATTTTTGCTGTTTATTTCTAGTGGAAACTCTCTCTAAATGGCAGGTCTTACTGACCAAAACATACTCAGCATGCCCAACTAAAGCACTTAATCTGCCTAGAATACATTCCCCAATAAGTAAATTAGTGCGGCTCAATTCTAAATTACAAAAAATTCGCCAAACAAACTGAAAAGTCCCTTCGTCTAGAAGCGCAGGTGCTTTCGTCGCAAGTTTGATACGACGATTTCGTCCGAGCCTCTCTAGGACCACAAGATACGGTCGAGCTTCTACGCGGTTAAAACATTTTCTAATGTTGAGTATGAACAAAATTCCTAGCAAACCAAAAATGATAGGATCGTCTTTAATGGCACACAACGTGTTAATTATCTTATTTTTATCAACGCCAAGGTCTACAACGTGACTAACTCCAGACATATGCTTATGTTTTGATACGCATTGTGCGTAGTGTGACTTACCCGAACCTGGCAGTCCGATTAACTCAGTAATAGTAGACATCATTCACCTTTAATTGTATTCCATATTAATTTTTTACACTGTTCATCAACTTCTACGATAGACAAATCAGCATTAATAATTACAGTATTCGAAGAAATATAATCCATATTTTCCAATAATTTAAGGTTATCATTAGCAACTTTTTCAGAGAACTCATTGGGTTTTCTAGCCATTGCAACACTCGGTGTGACAAGCATCTTAATGACCAGATCTGGAGGATATCGCTCAGAAAGCGATATAATATCGCTTTCTAAACGATACAAATAGCGCTCTAGCACTGACATATTTTCTCGCTTGGTAATACGTCGACCATCTAACGTATTTTCAATAATATTTTGTGGCCATCTATCTACTAGAACCAAATTACCATTAGCAGCTGATTGTAGAGTTCTCTTGAAATTTCTTCTTTTTTCGATAAGAGTAATAAGCAGCCACAAAAGATAATATAACGGAGGGGACGATGGATCAGTCGCCTGGTTACTTCGATACTTTTTGTGTTTTTTCCAAGCACGAACTTTACTCAAGGATTTGAATAACACCCTTCTAAAAAGAGATGCACCACTAAGCCCATTACCTAGGAATGTTTTCTCTACGTTAACCTGTAATTTAAAGAATTTCTCTAACCTTCTAATACCAGTTGTCTTACCACTCCCGTCAATACCTACAAATGCTACGATATAGCCACCGTGGGGTATGGAGCGCCGGCCATAGTTATATCGTAAAAGGAATCTACGCCTGAACTCGACGTTATAACGGTAAATCGCCCTTACAGAAGACAAAAGTATAAAATGAAGGTACGAAAAACGTCGGAATGTGCTAAATTCACGCCTTAAGGAGCGGCCCTTTGTATTAACGATGTCTAGATCATGTGGCACACCTGAGTAAAACATATCCACAGTTTCCTGCCAAACAGGCGTCAGCTCAAATGATGATTGTGGTTTCTCCACTTTTACTATCTCATCAACTAGAAAAGCAAGCTCATTCTTAGATGCCTGGAAGGAAAACGGAACCCTAGACTTTAGAGACATCCGTGCAATTAATAATGATAACTCGTCATGAGGATTAATAGTAAACGTCTGGAACGACTCATTCCAAATTCTATTTTTTAGAATGAAGTCTTCTAAATTAAGGTGAAAAGATTTCACCCATCTATCACCCATATTTAAATAATAATGAAGATGGAGGTGTACCCACTTACCACTCTCTTCATCAAGAGCCACGTAATCCATGATCCCGGGATATGCCCGCAAGATAACCGTATCCATTCTTACAAACCCACAACCAGCAAGGATGGTCTCAATTAATGAACGCTGATTTCGAGCAAATAGAGCATCAATATCCGTATCACCACGGTAAGTTGCTTCTAGATGGTCAATTGATTTCCAATGACAATAAACCACATTGTGTTCATCAAATCTTGAAAATACTTCATAAATCTTTGCTAACTGTTCCATAATTTTGTTACCGCTCCGCAGCTATTAGTAGGTTGGAATAAACTTCTCGGTATTCTTTCTGCATTCGTGCCATAGAGAAATACTTCTCAATGTCTGGTGACGTCCACTGCTTTCTTTTGGACAATTTTTCCAATTCTGCTGTCTCGATTCTTTTGGTCAGACTAGCCACCCACTGATCGATATCATTTTCGACCAATTCTAACGATGGTACCAACTCTTTAACTTCTTGGTGAGAAGAAATGTCACTTGCAAGGCAAGGCACGTCAAGAGCCAATGCTTCAATCAGTCCCATTGCTAAACCTTCATAATGCGCGGCGCTCACATAAATGTCAGAATCGTAAAGCTTGATAAAAAGTTCTTCCTTAGCGATATTTCCACAAAGGAATACCTTTTTGGCCAGTCCAAGTTGTTTAATTTGGGTTGATAAAAGATCACGCTCAGAACCTTCACCATATATATTTAGCCTAAAGTCCTTATTTATAATTGCAGCAACTTTCAGCAAAAACGGTAAATTCTTTTGTGGCGCTAAGCGAGCTATACATGACACAATAATAGACTTAGAAATCTGCTGGTTCTTACGCGAAGAAGTCGCTAGCCTTATTCGATCTATATCTGCACCATTCTGAATCACTACAGATTTTCGTAGGGCACTTTTCGGTAACTTTGACTCAAAGCTGCTAAACGAATCCTTACTTACAAAAGTAATCTTAGCGGCCAAAGAAAAACATATATAAACAGCAACTTTTTTCACACCGTTAAAGTTACTAAAGCTGTTATGTACTGTGTATACAAGAGGTATACTAAAAAACGACACTAAACTCGCACTTAGAAAGGATACCAATCCAACACCAGGCTGATGAGCATGAATGATCTTATCTTTATTTAATCTATTCCTAAGCACCCAACGAATAACAGAAGAGGCTAATTTCAAAATTGATCCATTGCATTCTTCTATCTTCACGTTAGCTGAATCTCTTTGTAATCCGGCCCTAAAGGTTTTATCAAGTGGCCGGTATGCCAAATAGGTGACATTTTCATCCCTATAGACACGAGACCTAAAAAGAGCGAAAGTATTGAACGGTGCGCTAGTAGGACCAGCAATATTTGAAACTCTTAATATTTCCATTTCTTATTCCTCCTATATATAACAGTATATAAAAACTATGAGCTATTCTAACTAAAAGTCATAGGACCGAAACATCGTATCAGTGCAAAAATTAAAGAAGAAAGCCAGAAATAAATCTATAAACTAATCATTACTAAATACGAGCGCGTATTTGACGCTAATTAGGAATAGAACCAAGCCCAAAACTCCAATTCAGTCAAATAGCTGGATAAATGAGTTATGGACCCTATATCAAATCCCTTTGATTGTTTTAGCGATATTGCCGAACAGGAAACTTTGGGAAGTCGAACTTTCATACCAAAGTTCCTATATTTTCAACCTTAGGTCTGTATAGTAGATGAGCTGAGCAGCAGAAAAATATAATGAGTGAGAATACAATCTCAAGTATAGTTCTCAGACTAGACCATATTCCACTCCAAGTTATCCGACTAATAAGTCCTATAAAAAAACAAACCTCTCCATGGTAGCACACCAAGAAGCCGGATATCAGAGGATCACACCAGCTCCATCTATTTTCTCTGAGATGGCTTCACCACTTTTTTGCCATGGCCTCCTGAATGATTTCAGACTTTAACTGCTCCTCGGCATACATTTTTTTGAGGCGTCGATTTTCGTCTTCTAATTGCTTCATTCTGGCCATTGATGACGCTTCCATGCAGCCATACTTTACTCACCATTAGAAAAAGGAAGCAAGGCTCATTCCATATTCTCTGCAGAGTTCAAAATTGGGCACGCCAATTTCAGCCTGCTTTATGATGGCCAGTATTTGACCATCAGAATAACGTGATTTTCTCATGTAGATCCCCTTCGTAACGTTCACGACAAAATTCTACTTTTGACCTCCGTTATTTATTGGGGGATTACCCTATCACTGATATTTGGTTTAAAATGAAGTAATGAAATTATTCCACCTATAAATATTGCAAAAAACCAAAAGGTGTCAAACGCGGGCCGTTGGTATGAAGTTGCCAAAAATACAATTAAAAGGGGTATGCAACTTATAAAATCAGATCTGGTTCTTATTTTAGATATTAAAATAATCATATAAAACAACAATAATATTAAAAAACCGATTATTCCATAGTCATAAATTATAGTTTTAAATGAAGAGGCGTCGCACTGTGTAGCAATTGAGGCTTTATGACCATTACCAATAAATACATCTGTAGTATTAAAAAATTCATCATAATGCCGCTGAAAACAATCATCTACTCTGTTATCAACTTCATCAAAATTAACAAATAGCGTTTCACCCCTTTCCTTTACGTAATAATTTATTAACCTATTATCTTTTATATCACTTGGCAAAGAAAAGAAAAGTGCCGATAATAATCCAACCAAAATAAATAAATAAAACGGCTTTTTAAGTATAAGATATAAACATGCTAAAACGTAAAAAGCCAAGGAAAAAGATAGTAATCCAGAAACTAATAAGGTTACTCCTTTCCAATTTTTGATCTCAAACCGCGTTACAGTAAGCAGCAGTGCCGAAACAGTACCAACAACACCAGGCTCAGGGAAAACTGAACATAAGCGAAATAATTCTCCACTCCCAAGAGGAAATATTTGAGTACTCAATACAACCATACCAAAATATTCTCTGTAATAAAGTCCAGTTAATTGTTTCGCTTTACTGTATGGTTCAAGATACTCCCATTCTAAATTAACTCCTGCTGCTATTAAAAAAAACATTAAGATTGATGGAATTGAAACTAACGCATAAATATTAATAAAAACGTTCAATGTGCTTTTATAAATTTTTTCATCGAATAATAAAAAGCATAAAATCAAAACAGCGGCGCCTGAAATCCAAGGATACAAACCATTTAGAGTAAACTGATTAAGAAAAACTGATGATAAAAAAACTGATATAAAAACTACTGAACTTTTAGAAATTCTCGCCACATACAAACTCCACGCAAAAGTCATAGTAATAGCTAAAGCGAATACTATTGCGTAAATCAACTTAGATTCCCAGATAAAATACGGGCGTAAAGTTAAAAATATTAAGGAACCAAATATTAAAGATACCCCTTGGCCAATAAAACTACGCCCTATTTTTAAACTTACATCCATTTTTCAAACCACATTTCAAACATGAGGATATGCCACAGCTTCCGTGTACTTAAATTATCTCCATTCAAGTAAGAGTCTCTTAATTTAAGAACCTCATCAGGGTTAAATACACCCTCTCTTTGAATTCTACTTGGATCCAAGTATGTTAACAATAAATCTCCAAAGTCATCTTTAAACCAATCCGCCAAAGGAACTCCAAATCCCTTTTTTGGTCTATTCATCATTTCTTTAGGCACGTACTTATGAACAACTTCTTTTAAAACCCATTTTTTCTGACCTTTTCTATATTTGTACTTTTCAGGAAGTCTTGCAGCAAATTCAACTAGTCGGTAATCAAGTAACGGCTCTCTTCCCTCAAGTCCAACACTCATTGTAGCGCGGTCTACTTTTGTTAAAATATCATCGGGCAAATAAGTTTTATAATCTATCATAAGCATTTTATCTAAATCGGAAGCAAAACTACTATCTAGATGAAAATTATTGTCTTTTAAAATAAACTCTTTTTTAAATAGTTTTTTAAGCTCTATATCTGTAAACAAAATACTTGTGTGCAAAAGTGACTCTACTGACGATCTAGCACTAAGTATATTTTTCATTTTTTCATATCTTGTTGTGAAATTATAGATATTAGAAGAAAATGGAATTTTACTTGGATCTATATTATTCATAGACGACAGCATCCGTCTTTGTATAAAGTCAGGCATTTTCTTAGATAGATTATAATACTTTAATGCTCGATCATATTTTGAATATCCTGCAAATACTTCGTCACCCGCATCTGCACTCAAAGAAACTGTCACATCTTGTCTCGCCAACTTGCTTACAAGTATCGTTGGAATAGCAGAATTATCTCCAAAAGGCTCATCATATATTTCAGATAATGTTGGGATAATATCTAATGCATCTTTTGCTGTGCAATAATATTCTGTGTGGTCTGTGTCTAAATATTTTGCAACTTCCTTTGCAAAAGGCGCCTCATCATATCCTTTTTCTTTAAAACCAATTGTAAATGTCTTGATTTTATTCAATCTATTTGATTGTAGTACGGCCGCCACTGCTGTACTGTCGTACCCCCCACTCAAAAATATTCCAGCAGGAACGTCTGAAATCATTCTATATTCGCATGCAGATTTTAAAAGCTTATCTGTTTCACTTACTGCTTCACTTTCTGTTAAATCATATTTTAGTTTTTTGTATGACGCCTCCAAAGACCAATATTGTAATTGCTTAATTTCCTGTTTTTTTATGTCAACCTCTAAATAATGCCCAGCTTTCAGCTTAAATGTATCATTAAATATACTGTAGGGCTCCAAAATATAACCATGATGTAAGAATTGGGCGGCCGCATCTATATTGATACTTTTTTGAAATAAAAAATGCTTATGAAAACTCTTTAGCTCACTAGAAAAAAGAATCAAGCCATCCTTAAAATAATAGTAACACGGCTTTATACCTGCTCTATCTCTAATTAAAATTAGCTTGTTTGTCTTAACATCGTAAATTGCTATTGAAAACATGCCGTTAAATTTATCAACAGCGTGAATTCCCCAATTATGGTATGCCTTTAAAACTACTTCCGTATCACTTTCAGACTCAAAATTATAACCACATTTTTCCAAATCCGTTCTTATCTCTTTAAAATTATATACCTCTCCATTGTAAACAAGTTCAATATTTTCAAATCTCATAGGCTGATGTCCATGAGACGAAAGGTCTAAGATAGAAAGTCTTCTATGCCCCAAACCTATGTTTGCATATGAATCTTCATAAAAACTATATCCACCATCATCTGGTCCCCTATGATGCAGCGCCTCTGTCATTTCTATCAGAGTTTTTTTATCTGACTTTTTATTAAAATCGCAAAAACCGGCTATTCCGCACATTATTTTTCCTAGAGTCTACTTGTAAAATACCACAAAGACTCGTAATTTAAGTTGAAATCCATTAGACCACGTCATTCAAAAGTAGAATTTTCTCGGAAACTTTACAAACAAGATCTACATGAAAATTTAAAGATTTACAGACAGCCAGATTATGGCCACCTGAAATCAGAACGAAGCTGAGGCCAGTTCGCCTGATTTGTGCCGCCAGCATGGTATCGGCGAGCCAAAATTTGGCGGCATGGGCGCCTTACCACGACGCATAAGCGTTGGGGATTTGCTCTGTGTTTTAACTTCTTACACAATACTAAAGGATTTAAATGGAACCATAAACGCGTGTATCGTATCTATCGGGAGCTTGAGCTTAATTTAAGAATAAAGCCTAGGTCTCGCATCAAGCGTGACAAGCCAGAAGCTCCAGCTGTGCCTGCAGCGATTAGTCAAGTTTAGTCAATGGATTTTATGAGTGACTCTCTTACAAGCGGTCGTTCAATACGTAATCTTAATGTCATTGATGATTGTAAACACGAAAGCCTCGCGATGGATTTTAGCACCTCATTGCCCACCCAAAGGGTGATACGATCGCCACAGCAAACAATTCATGGGAGGGGTTCAGCCTAGACAGAGGCTATCACAGAGAAATTTCCTAGTTTTGACTGATGTTAAAAATGGGGGAATTACGCTCTCCCACATACCGCCAATTGCAGCCAAGCGCCATACTATTTGACTGCTCTTGAATTCGCAAGTAATTTCTTAATAAATGAAAAAACACAAGTAAATTATAATTTTTTAAATATTTTCATATATTTTTTTGCTACAACTTTTACATCGTGATATTTTTCTACAAATCTTCGACTTTGCATGCCCCATTTTTCAATTTTAGCTTTATTTTCAATAATAAATTCCATTTTCTCTTCAATTTGTTTGGAATTAGGCTCTATCCCAATAATTGGAAAATAATCTATTGAAAATTCTTTTAAAACTTCTGGCTGACACCCCCCCATTACAACCTTTCCCATGGCCATTGCATAAACTGTATTCATTCCATTATAGTCATACGCTTTACACTGATCTATGACAACGTGCGCCTTCTCTATAATTTTTAAATACTCATTTAATGGCAAGCCACCCTCTATGATACACTCTACGTCATCAGGATATTTTATTTGAATATTATTCATTGCCTCTCGAATATATCGTGTCCCCTTGAAGTCCTCCCTGCTCAATCCATGAAAAAAAATAATTTTATTTTTTTCTAATATTTTTAATGGCTTATGACTAATTTCATCTATATTTATAGGCATTGCGACAACATTTGTTACTTTTTCCCGATACTTTGAATTATCCCAGGCCATTTTATACATAGTCGATGTAGGTATAATTTTTACTACATATTTAAGTAAATTTGAATGTATGTTTTTTTCATGATTTCTCTGATAACGATCTATAC
>Ga0213866_10001867_pt1 | contig 15372 bp, 11 predicted proteins | sample PICome_11_FD_160079 | JGI IMG/M metagenome (GOLD analysis project Ga0213866, IMG submission 160079) | Coastal seawater microbial communities near Pivers Island, North Carolina, United States - PICO284 | ecosystem: Environmental > Aquatic > Marine > Coastal | place: USA: North Carolina...
GCAGACCGTCGGGACTGAAGCCGACCGGCACCGCCGCTGCCGGCTGGCCGGTGTAGTTCCAGATCGCGGTGTAGGGGTAGACGCGGCTCATGCCCAGCAACGTGCGGAGCGCTCCCTTGCCGTGCCAGCGACCGACCTCGACGGGCAGGGTCGAGGTCACCGGGGTCATCAACACATCGACCTGCTCGAAGATCTGATCGATGCGGGCGGCATGCGCGGCCTGCTTCGTCAGGGCCGAGCGCACCGCCCGTTCGGGCACCAATCCCCCGAGCCGACCGAACCCTCTGGTCCGCGACTCGAGGCGCTCGGGGTGCGGCACCGATTCGAGGTGCTCGTGCACGCCCGACAGGTAGAGGGCGATCATCGGATTCCCGGCATTGCCGAAGGCAGGATCGCAGGGCTCGACGGCGTGGCCGAGATCCGTGAGCACTGCGGACGCGGCGTCGAGGCCCGAGAGTGCCTCGGGTTCCTTCACCGGCGGCAGCAGGCCTCGCACCGACCGTTCGGTCCGACCGATCCGCAGCGGGACCGACGGCTGACGGGTCGCGTCGACATAGGAGCCACTCGGGGCAGGAGGCGTGTGGGCGTCGCCCGGCGCGGGGCCCTGGGCGACGTCGAGCCACAGCGCGGTGTCGATCACCCGCCGAGTGAGACAGCCGGTCTTCGACATGCCATGCCAGTGCTCGGCCTCGGGCATCAGGGAAATGCGCCCCCGCTGGGGCTTCAGTCCGAACAGTCCGTTGAGCGCAGCGGGAATGCGGATCGATCCGGCACCGTCGCTCGCCGAAGCAGCACCGACGAGACCCGCCGCAACGGCGGCCCCGCTGCCACCGCTCGAACCGCCAGGGGTGCGAGTGGTGTCCCAGGGATTGCGGGTGTCGCCCGTCGCGGTGCTCTCGGTGAAGCCGCACACGGCGAGTTCGGGGAGATTGGTCACGCCGAGGGCGATCGCGCCGGCATCGAGGAGCCGCTGCACGTGGACGGCGTTGGCCTCGGCCGGTCGGTCGTATGCGTCGGTCCCGTGCTGGGCCACCCGGCCCTCGATGTCGAGTTCGTCCTTGAAGGCGACGGGAACGCCGAGCAGTGGCGCGTCATCGCCCCGGGCGATCCGGGTGTCGGCCTCAGCCGCCGCGGCCCTTGCCTGATCGGCGAAGACCTCGCGGAAGGAGTTGAGGGCGGGATCGATCGCCTCGATCCGGGTGAGGTAGGCGTCGGTCAGTTCCGTGGAACTGATCTCGCGGTCGCGCAACAGCTGCGCCTGCGCGGCGATGCCGGAGTATGCGAGGTCGGCGGCGTCCATCCCGCCGACGCTAGTCCTCGGCGACGTCCGGTTCGGCAGTCACTTCATCGGCTGGTTCTCCCGCGATCGGTCTCCGCTTGCGCCGGCGGAGGAACAACACGACGAGCAGGACGAGGAGGAGCAGCACGAAGACCACGCCCACGGCGATCGCCACACGTTGCTGGCCCCGTGACTCGGCGTCGTCGCGCAACCGGTCGACCTCGGCGCTCGCGGCGATGGCACCGTCGTAGTCAGCCGCCTCGAACGCTGCGTGCGCCTCTTCGACGAGCGCGTCGACGTCGGTGCCGTAGAGGCCGACGTTCTCGAAGAACCCGGTGGGCGACCCGGCCCGGTCGTATGCCGCGAGCACCCGATCGAGGGCGCTTCGCTGGGCCGCGAGTCCGTCACGAACGGCGTCGAAGCCATCGGACATCGAGTCGACGGCTTCGTAGGCGACGCGGGGCCCCGCGGGCAGGACCACCGACCGCGCCGCCGCGTCGTCGCCCAGGGCCCGGGCGTCGCCCAGGATGTCGGCCATCTCTGCCGCTGCGGTCTCGACGTCGTCGAAGTCCCAACCGGCGAGCAGCGTCGGGATCAGGTCCGGGACGTCCCAGGCGGGCTCCAGTGCCTCGAGCCCGTCCACGGCCTCCTGGGCGGCGTCACGGGCCGGCAGCAGTGCTTCCTCGCCGTCGCCCAGCACCCAACGGGTGAGGAGGTCCTCGGCCTCCTCGCTGCCGCCGATCAGCTCGACGGCATCGAGCAGATCGCGCCAGTCGACCGCCGCGAGTCCGGGGTCGTCGAGTCCGGGGCGATACGGATTGTCGCCGGCGAAAAGGGCGACGAGCATGTCCTCGAGTGCGTCGTCACCGATCTCGTCGACGATCGCCGAGACGACCTGGTACGACGCCGCGTAGCCGAACGCCTCGGTCGGGTCGGGCTCGTCGGCGTTGAACACCGGGTCACGCCAATCGAGGAGGTCGATCGCCCCCTCGCTGGTGATCGTCACCGGCTCGAACTCCTCGACCGGATCGCCCAGCGCTCGGGCCATGGCGATCCCGAAGTGCTCGGCGAGCCCCTCGACCAGCCATCGCATCCGCGAGAAGCCGTCGTTGAACCACGCGTGGGCGATCTCGTGCCCGAGGAGGTCCATCAACAACTGCTCCCCGACGTCGATCGCCGCATCGTCGCCGCCCGAACCCTGGGGCTCGTAGAACCAGCCGCCGTAGCCGGCCAGCGCCGGCGCAATGGTCTCGATCACCTCGAGCTCGCCCTCGACGGGCCAGTCCACCCCGATCACGTCGATCAGGAACGGAATGCCTTCCACGAGTCCACGTTCGACGAACGCGTCCCACTCCTCGTCGCCCGGCCACGACGAGATCACGAGCTCCCCCTCGACCCCGTCGACCTCGATCGGGCGGGAACTCAACCCGAACTCCGACGACCCGACCATGAGGGCGAAGAACTCCACCGGGACGGGGATGGCGTCTGCCGTCAGCACCGTTGCGCCGAACGGGTCGGTGCGCGTCATGTCGGCCCCGAAGGTCTCGACGCGATAGCCGGGCGGGAACTCGACCCGCACGCTGCCGAGGCCGCTGTCGCCCCGGCCGACCACCGGGAAGCTGGCATAGGCAGGGTTGACCCGGGCCCAGGCGTCAGGGCTGCGAGCTTCGCCGTCCGGCAGGCGATAGCTCACCGTGAATCGCCGGGTCTGCTGGGAGAAGAGGTTCGGCCCGAGGTCGACGTCCCAGAAGGCGAACGGGGAATCGGCGAAGGCTGCCTCATCCTCCGCGCTCAGGGCCCGTCGGGTCATGGTCAGCGCAGATCCGTTGTCGCGCACGGCCCGGAGGTCGATCGCGGCCTTCGGATAGAAGTCGGCGATCGAGGTGAAGAACGTCTGGATGATCTGGAAGCCCTCACGCCGCTCGGGAACCTGGTTGGTCACCGTGTAATCGATCTCGACCTCGACGGCGCCGTCCTCGGGGAACACCCGGTACACGGCGTCGGCGACGACCCGCAGGCCATCGCCGTCGACTTGAGCACTGGCGGGCGTGACCGCGAAGAGACCCGCCACCAGTGCAAGGACAACTCCGCCGAGGCCCGCGCGGATACGCGAGGTCATGCGCCCGAGTCTGGCAGACCCGACCGCGGGGAGGTCACCGAGGCGAGCGCTCAGCCCAGTTCTGGTCCGTAGATCCCGACGAAACTCACCATTTCACCGGGGTAGCCGCCGAGGTTGTGGGTCAGGCCGAGGTTGCGTTCGGTCTCCGGGATCCGTCGCTCCTCCGGGGCCTCGCCCCGGAGTTGCAGCCAGACCTCGTAGAGCATGCGCAGCCCCGACGCCCCGACCGGATGGCCGAACGACTTCAGGCCACCGTCGGTGTTGACCGGGAGCCGGCCATCGAGTTGGAAGGCGCCGTCGAGCACGTCCTGCCAGGCCCCGCCGGCGTCGGAGAAGCCGAGGTCCTCCATCAGGACGAGCTCGGTGGGCGTGAAGCAGTCGTGCACCTCGGCCATCGCGATCTCGGCCTTGGGGTCGGTCACCCCGGCTTGGGCGTAGGCATCGTCGGCCGCCCACTTCGATTCGGTGAGCGTGGTGTAGTCGTAGTCGGGGTCGAGCGACCCCGCGCCGGTACCGGCCACGAACGACAGCGCCTTGATGTAGAGCGGGTTCGGGCAGTACTTGTGGGCGTCCTCGGCCCGGCACATGATCACCGCGGCGGCGCCGTCGGCGACCCCCGCGCAGTCGAAGACCGACAAACGGCCGGCCACCGCCGCCATCTGGCAGATCTGCTCGGCGCTGGTCTCGCGCCGGAACTGGGCCAGCGGGTTGCGGGCCCCGTTGTAGTGGTTCTTCTCGGCGATCTTGGCCACGACGTAGCGCAGCTCGTCTTCGTCGACGCCGTACTTCTCGGAGTAGGCCGGGAGGATGAGGGAGAACATGGCGGCCGCGGTGAGCGTGCGCTGGGTGCCGTCGGTGGGGATCGGGAAGGCGTTGAGACCCTGGTATCCGCCGTCCTTCACCTTCTCGGCCCCGAGCGCCATCACGACGTCGTAGGCACCGGAGGCGACGGCGTAGGCCGCGTTGCGCATCGCCTCGGAACCCGTGGCGCAATAGTTCTCGACCCGGGTGACCGGCTTGCCCTGGATCTTGAGGGGCCCGCCCATGGCGAGCCCGGATGCCGCCGACTGCGAGGTGCCGAACCAGAAGGCGTCGATGTCCTCCTGGGCGACGCCGGCCGACGCGTAGGTGGAATGGGCCGCGTCGATGATCAGGTCGTCGAGCGACTTGTCCCAGTGCTCGAGGAACGGGGTGCATCCCATCCCGATGATGGCGACCTGGTCCTTGATCCCGTGTGAACCCATGTCAGCTGTCCCCTCGAACTGGTCGGACTTTCCAGAAGTAGTTGTGGATCTCGTCGGAGGTGAACAGGCGACGGAACGTCGGTTCGACCCGGCCACCCACCTCCACCTCGTCGGGGTCGACATCGGTGAGCTCGAGCGGCGCCCGGCCCCCTCCGTCGAAGTCGACCACCGCGAACACGACCGGCGGACTCGGCGAGTACACGAGCTTGTCGACCGTGAAGGCGGCGATCGTGCCCTGGGTGTCGGCCATCGGCACCGGTTCCATGTCGTCGACGGCACCGCCCTTCTGCGACACGCGGGCCGGCGGCATGTGGAGCATGCCGCTACTGCGGTCGCGGGTGCCGACGAAGCCGAACTTCCAGTCTTCTCGCCGGTGCGCAGCACTCGCGGAGATGCGGTTGGGGGCCGGACGGTTTGGCGGTTCGACCGCCACCATGCCCCGCCACGAGAGGAACTTGCCGTAGCTGATCGGCGCGCCGGCCGCGGCCTGCGCCGCGACCGGGGCCGACGGGCGGAAGTCGGAAATCGCTTCGGTGGCTCGAAGCACGAGCACCTCGACCCCGTCGGCCAGCATCACGACGGCGATCAGCTGGCCGGGTTCCGCCTGCTCGAGCGTGGACGTGAGCAGCAGCGCCGGATGGGCGGTTCCGGTGTTGCCGACCGCCCCGCTCAGGTCGTCGACCAGATTCTCGGTGGCTGCGCCGAAGGCCTTGCCGCCGCGCTTGATCGCCCGGGCGTGCATGCCGGCGACGGCGAGGTGGTCGATGTCGCCGGCCTCGATGCCCGCGTCGGCGAGCGCGGCCTGGAAGGCCGCGGCCATGAGGGGCGCGTAGGTGACCTCACCGAAGCGCTCCTCCCAGACCCGGGAGCGCTCCGCGCCGGGCACCCGCCAACGCTCGAGGAACTCGTCGGTGGCGATGCCGGCCCCCACGTACTCGGCGATCACGGGTCCGGCCTGCTCGTCGCCCACGACGAGCGCCGCCGCACCGTCGCCGCCGCCCGCCTCGTCGGCCGAGGTGGCCATGCCGTCACGGATGTCGGCGCTGACCACGAGCGTGGTGCCGGTCCCCTGAAGGGCCGTGCGCAGCGTGCCGATGCCAGAACGCAGAGCGCCGCCCATGTCGAGCGCACCCACCGAAGGCGCCAGACGCAGGGCCGCGTGGATGGCCGCGGCGTTGGTCTTCTCGAGGTACGCAGGCGTGGAGGTCGAGAACCACAAGCTGTCGACGGTCACGTCGCCGGCGTCGCGTAGCGCGTTGCGCGCGGCCTCGGCTCCCATCGTGGTGGTGTCTTCGTCGAACCCGGCGACGGCTCGGGTCCCCCGTCCTCCGCCCTTGCCGAAGAAGCCGGTGATCTCGGCTCGATCGAGTCGACGGTGTGGGATGTAGGCCCCGCTGGCGATGATGCCGCGCATGAAACTCCTGAGATCTGACGAACCGTCAGCACCATACCGGCGGCGTCGTCGGTCACCGAAGACGGGCCGACGGACCGTCTCACGCGACACCGAGCGAGGGGATCTCGCAGGTCATCAGCGCACTCTTCGCGTTCGGCCTGCCGTTGCTCGACGAGGTGACGGTCAACGACTGGATGCTGAAGTACGCGCTGTCCGACGCGGCCCGGCGCCGGCGACTCGACCTCCTCGAGGTCGGGCAACGCGCGACCGGGATCAGTAGCCGCCCGCCGCGCCCGTCAGCGCCCGCGGATCGGCGGCGCCGGCCAGCGATCCGTGCTCGGTCACCTCGATCAGATGGGCGTGGCCGAAGTCGCTCGAGTGGGACACCCGGACCTGATGCCCTCGGGCAGTCAGCCCGTCCACGATCTCGGCGCGCATGTGCTCTTCGACCCGCACTTCTCGGCCGTGCCCCGGCCGCCAGGTGTCGAACCCGCCACCGTCGTCGTCCGTCGCGATCTTCCAGCGGGCCTGCCCGAGCACGCGGCCCGCGTCGCGATCGTGGCGAAGTGAGGCGGCGAGCATCTGCAGCACGTACTGGGGTTGCGTGTCGCCACCCATCGAACCCAGCACGGTGCGGAGGCTTCCGTCGGGGCGGGTCACCAGCGCAGGCGAGAGCGTGTGAGGCGGCCGACGACCGGGCCCGTATTCGGCAGGGTGGCCGGACTCGAGGGAGAAGCCGAGGCCGCGGTCGTGCAGGAAGATCCCGCTCGACCCGGCGATCAGGTGGGCTCCGAAGCCGCTGGCGTTGGAGTTGATGAGCGACACGCCCATGCCATCGCCGTCGATCGCGCAGAGATAGGTCGTGTCGCCATGCCACTCCGGCACGGCGACGTGGCCGGCCCGGTCGGGATCGATGGCGGCCCGCCGTTCGGCGATCCGCTCGGCGTCGAGGAGCCGAGCCGGGTCGGCACCCTCGAACAGCTCGCGAGGCCGGTCGTGCGCGGCCTGGGCGGCCGCCTCGATCAGCAGGTGCGTGCCGGCGGCATCCCGACCGCCATCGAGACCATCGGCGATCGCCGCACCGAGCAGCGTCAGATAGCCCTGACTGGTGGGCGGAGGCGACCAGATCCGGTGTCCGAAGGCATCGACGGAGAGGGGCTCGACCCAGCGGGCCTGATCGTGGTCGAGGTCATCCGGTGCGAACTCGTCGGGTCCCGCCGCGAGGAGTCCCTCGCCGAACTCGCCGCCGTAGAAGCCGGCTCGGCCTCGAGCGGCGATGGCCCGTAGGGCGCGAGCCGACCCCGGCCGGGTGACGAGCTGGCCGACGTCGGGCGCGACCGGGAGCTCGTTGTGGGTCACCGCGGCGACGTTCGGCGCCAGGAAGGCCAGCAACGGCGCCACCGGGAACCCGTGTTCGGCGAGATCGATCGCGCTCGCGAAGACCTCGTCGAGACCGAGCCGACCGAAGCGCTGATGCAGGGCCAGCCAGCCGTCGACGGCACCGGGCACCGTCACGGCGCGGATGTCGCCGGTGTGTGGAATGGCGGTCAACCCGTCGGCTCGCGCCCGGTCGGGGTCGGCCCCGGACCCGGCCCGCCCCGACGCGTCGAGCGTCGCCGGTGGCGCCCCGTCGTCGGTGTGGACCAGCGCCCAGAGGTCGCCGCCCATGCCGCACATGTGCGACGAGGTGACCGAGAGCACGGCGTTGGCCCCGATCGCGGCATCGACGGCACTCCCACCGCGCCGGAGGAGGTCGACCCCGGCAGCGGTGGCGAGATGGTCGATCGTGGAGACCATCCCGTGGCGGGCATGGCGGGTGACGGAGGGATCGAGCACTCGCCGAGTCTGCCATGTCGGGAATCAACGGCCCGCGGCCCGAGTTGACGCGCTCATGGACATCGTTCGCATCGAACCGAGCACGAAGTGGATCCGCGGAAGGGTCGGCGATCGCACCGTGGTCGACACCCGGCGGGCGCAGCTCGTGTGGGAGCACGAGTACTACCCGTGGTGGTACGTCCCCGCCGATGACGTGCACGATTCCTCGTTGCCCACCACCGACATCGCCGAGCTCCCCGGGCACGTGAAGGTCGACTGGTCCTCCGTCGAGCGCTGGTTCGAGGAGGACGAAGAGGTCTTCATCCACCCGCGCGACCCGTATCGCCGCGTCGACGCGCTCCCCTCCTCGCGTCACGTGGTGGTGCGGGTCGACGGCACGGTCGTCGCCGACTCCCACCGTCCGACGATCCTCTACGAGACCGGGTTGCCGCCGCGCTACTACCTCCCGTCCGATGACGTGCGGGTCGACCTCCTCACTCCGACCGGCACCTCGACGGGTTGCCCCTACAAGGGGTTCGCCCGGTATTGGACGCTCACCGTCGACGGCACCGAGCACCCCGACCTCGTGTGGGGCTACGACGATCCCTTGCCCGAATCGGCGCCCGTGAAGGGGCTCATGTGCTTCTACAACGAGAGAGTGGACCTCGAGATCGACGGCGAGCCGATCGACCAGGTGACCACCAAGTTCAGCTGACCTACTGCTCGTAGGTGGTCGTCGTGATCGGTGCCGTGGTGGTGGGCACCGGCTGAGCCTCGACCCCCGTGAGGGCCGACAGCTCGTCCTGCACCAGGCGCACGACCAGGGCATCGAGCGGCAGTTCGTCGTAGTCGTCGGCGGTGATGTCGGTGACGTCGCCGGTGGCCGTCGAGCCGCCCGCCCCGTAGGACAGGAACACGAACCGACCGCCGGTGACGAACGCCAGCTCTCGCATCACGTATTCGGCCTGGTCGTCGGTGCCGCTGGCCGCCACGGGGAAGATCTTCACACCCCGCTCGGCGGCGGCGATCGCGGTCGCGGTGTAGGGCTGCTGGACGTTGCGTCCGACCTGGGGCGGGGCGTCGGCGACGACGAACATCAGCTCGACGGCGCCGTCGCGCCGCCACTCGGGCTTCTCGAGCGCATCGGCCAGCGCCTCGTCGAGCGCCTCGGGATAGTCGCCGCCGCCATCGGCCTGCACGTCGGCGAGGGCGGCGAGGAAGGCATCGAGGTCATCGGTCAGGTCGAAGTTGCGAGTGACGAAGAGGTCGCCCTCGTCGCGGTAGACGGTCATGCCGAAGCGCACGTCGGGGGCGCTCGGCAGCGCCGCGATCTGGGTGGCCACCGACGTCATGTTGTCGCGCAGGCGGGCGATCTCGTCGCCCATCGACCCGGTGGCATCGAGCACGAAGTGGACGTCGAGAGGAATGGACCCAGCGATGCCACCCGGAGCCTCGACGGCCACGTCGACCGATGGCGTGCCGAGCTCGAACTCGACGGACTGCGAGGCCTCGCCGACCGTCACCATTGCGGAGAGCGTGTCGCCGACGAGGTTCATCGCCGCCGGCGAGAACCGAACCGAGCCGTCGGCCGTGGTGCGCAGCATGACCGCGCCGCCGTCGGTCACGATTTCGACGATGGCGTCGAGCACCGGAAGGCCGTTGTCGCCGGTGACGGTGATCACCGTCGAATCGCGCACGTCGAGGCGACGGACCTCCACGCCCGAGTCGAGCACGACCTCTCGATAGTCGAGGTATGCCTCGGCATCCTCGCCGTCGTCGATCGATCCGGCCCGCAGCGGCGTGTCGTCGATTGGCGGCTCGATCGGTGGTTCGATCGGACCGATGTCGGTGACGTCGCCGGCGGCCGAGTACTCGGCCGCCATGTCGAGGTCGAGGTCACCATCACCGCGGGCGAGATCACCGCCACCCGTCCAGTCGAGATCGTCGCCTTCGAGCCACCCGCGGTCTCCGGCCGGGAACGCGGTACCGGGGTCGCCGCCCGAATCGGCCGTCTCGTCAGAGGCGTCGCCGCACGACGCGAACAACAGGGCGCCGGCGAGCAGAACGGAAAGCGATCGCGTCTTCATGTCATCTCCGACGACATTCACCCCCCTTCCGGTTCCCCACCCGTCACAGCGGTGTCAGACACTCGTCACGCCCGGTCGCCGCTCAGGCTCGGATCTGCGCGATCTGGGCTCTGGCGATCTCGAGATCGTCGGGGTTGGTGACACCGACCCAGGCCTCGTCGGTCGGAACAACGCCCACCGTCATCTCGCCCGACGCCATCAGCTCGTGGACCACGGAGGGCAGGAGGTACTCGGCCTTGGGCTCGTGCTCGTGATCGGCGAGGAACGCAGCGAAACCCCGCTCGAGATCGGCGAAGAGCCGGTGGGGAAAGGCCCAGAAGTTCATCGACGACACGGTGTCGTCGGCCAGCGGACCGGCCGGGTCGGTGGCCGTGATCGTGCCGTCGGCGCGGCGGCCGATGCCGTGGGTCTCGACGAGCGATGTCAGCCGATCGCCCTCCACCGCACAGACGCCGCGGCTGACCTCTCCCGACGCGGGCAGCGTGCGATCCATCCGGAAGCCGGCGAGCAGGGCTCGATCGTCGGGCAGGGCGGCGGCGAGCGGGGCGATCGCGGCGTAGGTGGAGCGGCCGTAGTAGTCGTCGGCGTTGCACACGAGGAACGGTCCGGGCACCGCCGGCGCCGCGGTGAGCACGGCATGGCCGGTGCCCCACGGCTTCTCGCGGGCGGGGCCGTGCTCGTCCTGACGCACGTAGACGACGTCGATGCCGCCATGACGCCGTTCGACATGGCGACGCACGTCGTCCTCGATGTCGGTGCGCACGATCAGGACCACCCGACCGACACCGGCATCGACGGCGTCGATGATCGAGAAGTCGAGGAACGCCTCGCCGTCGGGGCCGACTTCGGCGAGTTGCTTCGTGCCACCGAACCGCGAACCGAGACCGGCCGCCATGACGACGAGGGTGAGCGAGGAGGGGTCAGACACGGCGCCAAGAGTAGGAGCCGACCCGGCTACATCACGGGATTGCCGTACATCTCCCCGAGCGGATCGTTGATCAGCTCGATGCGGGCGCCGTCGGGGTCGCGGAAGTACATCGACGTCTCCACGATGTGGAGGTCGACGCCGGCCGCTTCGAGGGCGGCCTTCTGGCGGGTCCACGACTCGGGCGGAACCGAGATGGCGAGATGGTGGAGACCGCCGAGCACTTCGGCGTAGTCCTCGAGCCCGAGCTTCGGGAAGTCGAAGAAGGCCAGGGCGTTGCCGTTGCCGATGTCGAAGAAGAAGTGGGTCGAGCCCTGGTAGTCGCGGTTCTCGAACAACTCGGTGAGCGGGAAGCCCAGGAGGCCCTGGTAGAACTCGATCGTCTGCTCGACATCGGTGCAGAGAAGAGCGACGTGGTGCACGCCACGAGCCGTCGACGGCGGACGATCGGAGCGAGGCGCAAGGTGGGCGGCTCGCATCCGGTCCCACTCGCCGGTGCGGTCGTCCGTAGGGGAATCGGTGGTGTCCGTCATGTCCCTCTCAACGTACCCGCCCGCGCGTTATTCCTCCCCAGGCCGGGCGATCGACACGCCGGCGGCGGAGGCGAACAGGCGAACCAGTCCGACCAGCTGCTCCTCACCCAGCAGGCATCCGTCGAAGCGGTGACAGGAACGCAGATCGAGCTCGACCGCGTCGCGGAGGTCGACGGCGCTGAACCGGGCCTTGTCGAGCTCCACCGCTCGCAGACTCGTGCCTGGCATCGACACGTTGCTGAACGAGGTTTCGTAGGCGTCGACGTCGTCGAACGTGCAGTCGCGGAACTCGACACGTTGGAGTTCGGCCATGCGCAGGACGCTGAACTTCACGAGTGTGCGATCGACGAGCACATCTCGCCACACCCCACCGCTGAAGTCGACCCCGGAGAGCTTGCAGCCCTCGAATCGAGTGTTGGTGAGCTTGGTGAAACGCAGGGCGGTGAGGTCGCAATCGACGAACGTCGATGCAGTGACGTCGAGTTCCACACCGGGCTGGGCCCGGAAGGTCACCCCGCGAAAGACGGAACCGCGGATCTCGACCTGTTCGCACGGCCCGAGATCGACCCCGCCGCGAAGCGAGGCCTCGAGGATCGAGCCCCAGCGGTCCTCGAGATCGACCACGCCGTCGGCATCCGGCTCGACCAGGGGGCCGACGGCGCGAGGCGGCGAGGCGAACGGTTCGGTCACCTCGATCCACGACATGGGCGCAGACTAGGGGTCAGCCGTGCGGTTCGAAGACGACCTTGATCGCTCCCGACGCGCGATCGCGGGCCGCGGCGAACGCGTCGCCCGCTCCGTCGAGGGGGAAGCGGTGGGTGATCATCGTGTCTCCCAGATGAGGGAGCTCGGCCAGGAGGGCCGCGGCGCCGTCGATCTCGCGGCCGCTCGGCGTGCGGCCGTACATCATCGCCGGAATGAGTTCGGCTTCCTGCATGAGCAGACCAACATCGATCTCGACCGGGTCCCAGAACGAACCGACCATGCAGATGCGGCCGGCCCGGGTGACCCGGCGCACCGATTCCTTGATCGAGTTGGTGTTGCCCACGGCGTCGAACACGACGTCGAACCCGGCAGCCTCACCGCTCGTGTCATCGATGACCGTGGCACCCAGGCGCTCTGCCGCGATCCGCTGGTGCTCGTGGCGGGCGGCGATGGAGACGACGAACCCCGCTCGGCGCAGCGCTGCGACGAGGGCGAGACCGATGGGACCGGCACCGATCACTGCGACCGTGTCGCCGCCGACGAGGCGGGCACGGTTCAGCCCGTGGACGGCGACCGCGAGGTTCTCGACCAACGAGGCATGGCCGACATCGACGCCGCCGGCGAGCGGCACCAAGGCATCCGTCGGCACGCTCATGTACTGGGCCATGCCGCCGTCGGCCATGATGCCCATCACTTCGGCGCCGTTCTCGCACGCGTGACGATCGCCGTCGGCGCAGGTCGCGCAGTGACCGCACGAGCGAAAGGGCTCGATGGCCACGGCCCGGCCGTCGTCGAGGTGCCCGGAGATCTCGTGGCCGAGCACGCGGCCTTCGGCCCAGCCGGCGTCGAGCAGGTGGAGGTCGGAGCCGCAGATACCGACGGCGGCGACCTTCACCCGCACGTCGCCGTCGCGCAGGGCGAACTCGCCGTGTTCGAGCGTGGGCACGCCGTCGACGACCCGGATCGACTTCATCGTTGCACCGGCCACGTCACCACTCGATCAGGTCGCGGACATGGTGCGTTTCGTTGATCGAGCGCACCGAGCGGATTCCGTTGGACGAGGCTCGCACCCGACTGATGCCGCAGTAGTCGGGCGTCAGCGACAGCGGGTCGTCGAATCCCAGGATCGTGCGCAGGAAGATCGAGGTGACCATGCCATGGCAGTAGACGGCCACCCGCTTCGACTTGTTGGTGTCGATGATGTGTTGGAACCCTCGACTGACCCGGTCGGTGAAGTGCTCGATGCCGTCGCTGAAGACGTGATCGTGGATGTTGCCCTCGAAGAAGTGCGCGGCATCGGGGTCGTCGGGCGAGATCTCCTCGGCGGGGATGTAGACGGAGTTCTTGTGGTCCGACTCCTTGATGTCCTCGAGTTGCTCGATCTCGTAGCCGAGACTCTCAGCCAGCGGCACGGCCGTCTCGACGGCTCGTCGCATCGTGGAGGAGACGATGTGGTCGATGCCCTCGACCTCCAGGAACTCGGCCACCCGTCGGGCCTGCTCCAGGCCCGTGTCGGAGAGTCCGGGATCGGCCGTGCCCTCGCCGGCGCCGAGCACCTGACGCTCGGGCCGACCGTGTCGAATGATGAAGAGATCCACGCCGCCGAGGCTACGACGGCGTCGCCGGGAGGGGCGAAACGGGCCCGATCCCGAGCCCGAGCTCCTCGCCCAGGCCCATGCGACCATCGATCACCGCGGGCCCGGCGGCGACGTCGGCCGACAGCAGGGACGCGGTGGCGAGCCCGTGGGCGGTGTCGAGGCCGCAGGCGGCGGCGACATGGGCGGCGTGGGCGACACCCACCGCGCTGTCGATCATCGACGTGACGATCACGCCGAGACCGGCGGCGCGAGCGGCGACGACGGTGTCGATGGCCCGGTCGGGCCCGCCGAGCGCCTGGGGCTTGACGACCAACGCGGCGAGATCACCGGCATGCCCGATGACGACCGCCAGGTCACCCGGCCCCCGAAGCGATTCGTCGACCGCGACACCGACCTCGACCTCCCGTCCGACCGCAACGATCTCCGCGATCCCGGACACGGGCTCTTCGCAGAGCGCCACACCGAACGCCGAAGCTCGACGGAGGACGTCGACGGCGGTGTCGTGCGCCCATGCGCCATTGGCGTCGAGACGCAGGGTCACCTCCGGGCCCGCGTCCCGGGCTGCGGCGATTCGTTCGAGGTCGGCCTCCGGGCCGACGGCGCCGACCTTGAGCTTGACCGTGGTGGTGCCGGCCGCGATCGCCGCCCGGACCCCGGCCGCGACATCGTCGACGGAGGTGGCCGACACGAGGGCGTTCACTTGCAGTGACGAACGGGCGCCTCCGACGTCGAGCGACGGGTGGCGCTCGGCGAGGTGGTGCCAGAGCGGCACGCCGGCCCGTCGGGCATCGAGGTCGAGGGCGGCGCCGGCGATGGCGGCGCGGGCCGAGGGTGCGTTCTCTGCCGCCGCGAGCCAAGTCCCCACGGCCTCCCACGCCGAGCCGTCGATGGCCGAGGGTGGTCCCGAGCGGAGCGCAGCGAGTGCCGCGTCCAGGTCGTCGCTCGACCAACCGGGCAACGGCGACGCTTCGCCCCAGCCGGTGTGTCCGTCGGCGCGCAGCGCGACCAGCGCACTGTCGCGTCGGCGCGTCGTGCCCCGTCCGGTGGTGTGGTCGCCCCGGAGTGCGATGGAGATGGGGAACACGCCGACGGTGGCTCGGCGGACGGCGGCCTCGATCTCGGCCACGACGGCGTCGGGCTGTTCGAGATGGGCGGCATGGCCCGCGTCGTCGATGGTGGCCACGCGTGCGGCGGGCAGCGAGCCGGCGAGCGACGCGGCGATGTCGCGGAACTTGGCGTCGTCGGCACCGACCACCAGCGAGACCGGCATCGCACACGCCGCGAGGACGTCGTGGAGAGGCCGCATGGTTCCGGTGCCTGCGTCCCGGAGGCTGCGAGCCAATTCCTCCGGCGAGTTCGCCATCCGCTGGGCCCGGGCCGCGGCGAGGAAGTCGGGGCCGAGCCGCGACTGGGTGGCGAACAGAGGGTTGGCCATCCAGCGATCGACGAACGATCCGAGCCCGTCGGTCAGGATCGATGCCGCCAGGGCCTCGTCGGCCGCCCTCCGCTCGGCTTGCTCCTCAGCGGTGGCCAGGCCCGCTGACGCGCCCACGAGGGTGAGCGACGCCACCTGGGCCGGGAAGCGGCAGGCGAGGGTGAGCGCCACCCGCCCACCCATCGAGTAGCCGACGAGGTCGATCGGCGCCGGGAACCCGAGCGCCGCCACGATCTCGA
>Ga0213866_10001868_pt1 | contig 15371 bp, 8 predicted proteins | sample PICome_11_FD_160079 | JGI IMG/M metagenome (GOLD analysis project Ga0213866, IMG submission 160079) | Coastal seawater microbial communities near Pivers Island, North Carolina, United States - PICO284 | ecosystem: Environmental > Aquatic > Marine > Coastal | place: USA: North Carolina...
ACGGTTCCCGTGTTATGGATTTCCACCCAATCCTCGGTCGGGTCAATGGAATCGTCGTTGCAATACGGCAGGATTTCGGTCATTTTGAGTTGGACCGAACCGTTGTACGCAGGCCAAACGGGGTTGGCTTCACCGGGCGTTGGCCATGCCGAAGGCAACCAGTCACCCGTCGCCATGGAAGCGTTGGGACCCACGCCTGCATGGGTGCTGTTTGGCGGGACCAAGGATTCACCTTCAACGGTGGACGACCAGGTGATGGTGTCAACCGTTGAGCCTGAAGCATCCAGCAGACCGATGGAATCCGGTGCCGTGTGCTTGAGGTAGAACGAACTCGTTCCGTTGAGGGCGATGAGGACCACATCGCCAGCATTGACGACCGGCGTGGACTGGAACGGCATGTTGTACTCGTGCAGCGTGAGGCTTCGGGAGGCGGCTTGAAGTTTCCAACCGCTCAAGTCGATGTCCGTGGTTCCGTAGTTGTGCAACTCCAACCATTCGCCGTTCGGCCAGGCTTGGTTGTCCGCACCTTTTGCGTCGGGGAGGACTTCCGAAAATCGCACGGTGCTCGCTGAGGGGACGCTTCCGGGTTCGGGCTGCCCGGGTGTCTTCCAAGGCGCCGGCGTCCAGGCATCGGTGGGTTGTTGGGCTCGAATCAGCGAAACGTCTTCGCCGTAATCGGTCGTGTAGTACGCCGTGTCGACGATTTGGTTGCTACCGTCTCGCAAAAACAGGTGATTGTAATCGTCCCAGAGTTGGGTTTCGCTCGTGAATTGGACGAGACGTCGCTCTCCGCCATCGATGATCGTTGCCCCCTGACTGGAATTGAACACGAGGGTTCCCGGGTCGAGGTGCGTGATGTTGCCCATCCCGTCAAGAATGGTCCAGCCCATCAAGTCGATGCTCACGTTCCCGGTGTTGTGCAGTTCAATCCATTCCCCGTCGGGGAAGTTTGCACCGTCGTTGGTGGCGTTGCTCATCACTTCGCTGAATTCAACGTCAAAGATTTGCCTCGGCATCAATTCCATCCCCATCGGGTTCATTCCCTCCGGGGTGGGATACGCTGCGTGCGACCAAAGCCCGTTGGCTTGCAGGGAGGCAGCGAGAGAAAAGCCTTGGAGGGTTGAGGTCCACGACACCTCCTGACTTGGACTGCCGTTGGGCCATTTGAGGGTCAACGACTCAACGCCGTTGTTCAACACGCCGTACGGACTGGTCCCGTTCACGGCCAAGATGCGGTGTTCACCGGGGCCGATGAAGTAACTGCTGCTGCTCGCCGTTGCGTTAACGAGGTGGCTGCTGTTGAAGGGCAGGATGTTGCCGGCCGTGTCCACGACGCTGTAGCCCGTCAAGTCAAGGTCTGCCGGGCCGGTGTTGAGCACTTCGATCCACTCGCCTCCAGGCCAGGTGGCGTTGTCGTAGGACGGCCACGGGTTCGCCATCACCTCGGTGATGATGAGATCGCCGGGGATGAGCGTGGTGGGTCCTCCGGCCGAGTTGACCTGCCCCGGCGAGGGTGAGCCGGTCGGGACCCAATTGGCCGTGGCGCTTGCGGGGTCTTGTTCGTAACTCACGCCCGAAGAAGTGCTTCCCCACGTGGCGCTATGAACTTGGTTGCTGTTGGCGTCGATGAGGTTGAGGGTCAATCCGGTGTTGGTGAGGTAGAAGTTGTTGTTCCCGTTGCGTGCGATGACCACGTATTCTCCGGGGCTGATGGTCCACGAAGAGGTGTTTCCGGCTTGATAGCCGACGATGGTCGCCCCGTCAAACGCCAAGGTTTTGCCCGCACTCGTCGTCGCTTCCCATCCGGTGAGATCGACGTCCGATGTACCCGTGTTATGGAGTTCAAACCATTCGCCGTTGGGATAGGTGCCGTTGTCCGCACCGTTCGGGTTTGGAATCACTTCGTTGATGCAAACGCTTCCGGTGCACGCCGAGGAACGTGCAGAGGCGAGCAGAACCGCTTCGCCGTTCTCGTCGAGGGGAGGGAGACTGAGCGGTTGAAGCAAGGACATGAGGAAGAGGGTGAGAAGGCTGTAGGCGAGGGTTCGGTTATTCATGCAGTCACGTCCGTTTCAAATGAATCCAAAGCTGTCAAAGCGCTGTGCAAAGGTGTAGATCATGATAGGAACGAGAATAATGCCCATGCCGTGAGAGCGCCGTATGCCGATACGAGGTGGCAGCAAGCCAATAATGGTCCCGACGATGAGCACGCCAATGCCGACAAAGCCCGTCGAAAGCCAAACCAGGGCGACCACGAACAGGATGACGCCCATCACCATTTGTTGCAATGGAATGGCGGCGTGAAGGCGGAGCATGCCTTTTCCTACGTACCGCATCATCGGCATGGCGAGCAACCCCGCCGCCAGCGTGACGGCCAAGAGGCGAATGAAATCCGAAGTGGGCTCGAGGGACGACCAGGTTTGAATGGGATACATCATTTTCAGAGCCAAGGTCGCACCCGAACGAGAACGGCTGATGATGTACAAGAAGCCGAGAACCATCACCGTCACGGCCGTGTTGACCGCTGAAAGAATGGCGATGATCTCCAAGTCTTGCTTGGTTTGCGGCCCTTCCACGCCTTCGTCCGCTTCGGCCTTGGCGATTTCCAACAATTCATCATCGCTCAGTTCGGTTAAACGACGGGTTTCCCAATCCATGCCGTACCCTTGTCGCCCTTGGGCCTTGGCGGCCAGGTTTCGCCCACCCATGACGAGCACGGTCGCTTGGGAAGCGGTCATGCCGGGCAAGACGCCCATGGAGGCCCCCGCAACACTTGACCAAAAACAGGGCACGACCAGAGGTCGCACCGGGGGCAATTCCCAGTTTTCCCGTTGGGGTGGCAGGTGGGACGTGGTGGCGTAGATGTCGAGCAGGTTGGCGATACCGAACAAACCGGCCAAGCTGGGCAGAAGCAGGCTTGCGTCGGGCATGCCCACCGGCGACCGAGCGGGGAGGGTGAACACGCCCCATCCGTACATGCCCGCCAGAAGGAAAAACGCCGTGGCAGAAAAGAAGCCGGCCAAGCGCGAGTCCCGCCCCAATTTCCCGACGGTGAGGCGTTGCACCCACAACGGCCAGTCCAGCCGGGTTGTTTCGGTGGCCAACAGAAGCAAGGAGATGGTGAGCAACACGAACGGCAACACCGAACGCAGGTCGTCGTACCAACCCAATTCAGGGCCGAAGGCGATACGGGCTACCACGATGAGGGGCAACGAAAGGAAGAGGCCGAGTTGCGAGCCCCGTGCCGACCACGCCACGCCCCGAGCAGCGTTCCCCGAGAGCAACATGCGGTGACCCGGCAGCAACGAGAGGGCGGTGTCACCGTCGGGCGCGCCGATCAGCGCCGAGGGGATGTAATTGAGGAAGGTGTGAACGGTGCCCGTGGCGACGATGATGGCGGCGACGGCTGAAAGCGGGATGCCCAAATTCAGCAGAGCAGGGGACAACGCCAGCAAGATGAGGGCGACGTTGTTGACGTGAAATCCGGGGATTAATCCCGTTAGCGAACCCAGAGCGACACCGAAGAACAGGGCGCCCAAGAGCCACGCCAAGTCCAAGAAATAACCCTCAATCATCGTTTCACCTAGGCTTGTGATTGGGCGTATTCGTCTCGGTCCGTGACCCCGTCGTCGTCGCTGTCTTCGGAGGTGATGGAGGTACCAAACGCATCCTCCAAGGTGTCGCTCAAACCGTCGCCGTCCGTATCCAGTGCATCGGCTTGGTCGAGGCTGTAGACCAAACTCAATCCGTCGTCGCTTTGGGTCTGACGCAAGCGGCCGAACCAGGTCATGGATTGGTCAGCGTGGAGCGAATCGGTGCCGATGGCTTGGCCTTGGGGTTGAAGGAGGATGGAGTCGTTCGAGCCGTCCCGAACAAGGCGCCACACCCCGTCGTCCTGAACGGCTTTGCCGTTGAGGTGAACCATTTGGTCCCGGTTGTAACTCCATTGAATGGCACCGTCGTCCCAAAGAAGGACCCGTGCTTGAGGAACGGGGCCAAGCGTATAGTCGTGGACGATGAGGCGAATTCGCATGTCCTCATCATCCCAAGTAACCGAGACGTTGCTGATGATGCTTTGACCGGCTTCAAGCCACACCGTTCGTGGGCCCGGCAAAGTGACGGCAACCGTCGTCCAACCGGGCATGTACGCCGCCACGTCGACAAAGAACGCCTCTTCCTGCTCCACGCTGGGTTCAACGGCGTATTTGACGTACGCCGACAAGGTGTAGGTGGCGTCGGGGTTTTCGACCATTCCGACGGGGTCAGCGGACAGCATGGCGAGAAGGCCGACCGGTGTTTGTGGATTCACCAGGGTCGGACTTGCACCCATGTTCCCATCGATGCACCACGAGGAGGTGGAAGAGGACCACATCAAGCGTCCCTCAACGGTTTGGAGGGTGTTGCTCATGCTGTTGTTGGCTTCGGCGTCTCGGTCCTCTTCGCTGGGCAGCACACAGATGGTTTGCCCGCTGGGTCCAGACAACGCCCACGGGCCTTCGCCGGTGACCAATGTGCCGGTCATCGTGACGGTTTGGCCCGATTGGTAACTCCACGTCGCCTCCGCACTCCAGTCGAGTTGGGGGATGTTGAGGACATGGTTGCGGTCAACCAAAATGTCCGGGCCTTGGATTTGGAGACTCCAACGGAGGTCGCGCTGCTGGTAGGTGAGGATGCCTTGGACCTCGACTTTTGAGGTCGCCTCAATCCACTGGCCGATGGCCGAACGAACGATGAGGTGCATCTGATGTTCGGAGTTGCCGTAGTTGGGGTGGTCACCGAGGTATGCGGAGGTGAAGGTGGCGTCGGGGGCGATCGATTCGCCGATGAAACCGGTGAGTTGGATCACTTCACCAGCGTAGTCTTCAGGACTTTGAGCGACGTCGGCAATCGCTAAGCGCTGGACATCGGGAAGGTCGTCGCTGGTCCACTCCATGGCTCCAGCGCCAAGGGATTGGAGCCAAATGCGCCCGTCATATTCGATGATGTCGCCCATTACAGTCACCGTGGTGCCGATGGGGGGCATCACGCCGGGCCTGAACCACCGTGCCTCCACCACGCCGGTCCCGTCGTCGATGATGGCGTCGATGCGGTCGTCACCCGATGCATAGGGGTCTTCAACCCATGAAATCAACGTGCCTTCGACCTTGACGACTTCGTTTTTGTATTCCAACAACTGTTCAATTTGGATGACTTCGGGCTCTCGGACATAGGCATACCAGTTGAGCGTCGCAACGAGGAACATAGCGAGGGCAAACATCACCCACAACTGCTGCCCCCGGGTTTCTGGGTCCTCATTCGTGATGCGGTCCATGAGGCCCTTGACCGCATCCGCCATGCTTCGCCGTGACCATTGAACCGCTTAGGGGTTATCGCTCGTCTCTTTCCCAAAAAAGGCCGAGAGGCCTATAAAGAGCCAATTTGACGGCAAGGCATCATGAACGGCAGGGACAGGGTGATTCGTGATGAAATTCACCGGGATATCTTGGTGCCGGCCGCCCATGCAAACATCATCGACACGCCCGAATTCCAACGCTTGCGGGCGATTCAGCAACTCTCAACCTGTGAGTATGTCTTCCCTGCAGCCACGCACAATCGCTTTGCGCATTCTCTGGGAGCATACCATCTCGCAGGGATGTTGTCCGACCATGTGAACGAAGTTCATCCTGGCTTGTTGAGCGACGACGACCAAGAATTGGTTCAACTCGCAGCGCTCCTCCACGACATCGGTCATCCGCCCTACTCTCACCTCTTGGAAACGCCTCGTGTGTACGCAACCTTTGCTTCGCACGAGCATTGGGGGCGCCGAATTTTGGAATCCCAAGAGACCGCTCTCGGCCGAGCCGTTTTGGAGGTCTTGGGGGCCAAGCGCTTGGGGCGCTTGTTTGCCTTGATGGACGGGGCTGATGAACACGAAGGCGTCGCTATCCCTCGTTTTATGAAAGAAATCGTCAGCAGTCAACTCGATGTTGACCGGATGGATTACATGATCCGAGACCAAGCCAACACGGGCGCTCAAATCGGTGGGTTTGACAGCGCCCGCGTCATTCGTGCCCTTCGGGTCGGCGAGGACGGTGGATTTGTGGTGAAGCGATGGGGCCTGCCGGCGATTGAAGCCTACCTCGTCACGCGATACCACATGTACCAGCAGGTCTACTTTCACAAGGTCAACATGCTGACGCAAGCCTATCTTGTGAACATGCTCGAGCGTGCGAGGACGCTGGCTTCCTCGGGAAGCCTCACGCTCTCCGAGGAACTCTCCCACATGCTGCTCAACGAAGACCTCCAACCCGAGCACTACGTCTTGCTCAACGACGCCCACGTCAAAGTCGCCATGCCGCACTGGGCCAACGACGACGACGAGGAACTCTCGTTCTACGCCAGCCGCCTTCTCTCCCGCAAAGATTTCCACAAATCGCTCCGCATCGCCAACTTGACGGTTGAGATGGCGGAGGTCGTCGTGCCTCGAGTGAACGAAGTCTTGGTGGCCAACGGTTACACGCCCCGCTTGCACCTCATTCAAGCCCGGATCAGCAAACGCGGTTACTTGCCCTACGACGGTGGTATCGTGGTCGAGGACGGGCGAGACGTCGCCGAACATTCGGCCTTGATTCGCTCCTTGGTCCAACCCCACGAACAATGCCTCATCTTCGTGCCCGAAGCCGTACGGGATGAACTCGAACAGAGCGTTCGCGAGTGGATCAAACCGGCCCAATCTTCCTTGAGCCAGTTTGATTGAGCACGAGAAGGTTCATCATGCGAAGGTGTGACCTCGCCTCCGAGGGCCTGTAGCTTAGTTGGTTAGAGCGCCCGGCTCATAACCGGGAGGTCAGGGGTTCAACTCCCTTCGGGCCCACACATTCGCTTTGCTGCTCCGAAGCCCTCTTTTCGCACATCACGCCCATAACCGTTATGAGGTGGGGGAGGTTGGGAAGACCGATAGGTGAGACGATGTCGGCATGGAAGCGAGTGGTTGCTTTGATGGGAATCTACCTCTGTTCGCTTTTGGTCGTGGCGGTCCCCGCCTCGGCACAAGTGTCCGGTGCCGCCGTCTCCATGACGTGCGCCCCGGGTCAAATTCAGGTCGAGGTCAAGCCAGGTGCAACCTTGACGGGATACACCACGTGCACCGTATCCAACCCCACGGCGTATGTCGAAAAGGTCGCCATTCAAGTGACCAGCGACGGACTTGCAACCGCCGCACCCGGTGACATGTACGTCGGTGCCGGTCAGGAAGTTGACTTCCAAGTCGTCGTCCGTGCCAACCCCTACATGCAGATGCAATCCCGTCAATTGACGGTCTCTGCGCAGGTCCAAGAATTGAACAACCTGCCTCCCCCCAACACCGCTTCCTCGCAAGTCAACGCCCTCATCAACATCATGCAGTTCAGCATCGTTCAGGTTGAAGCCGTTGAGCCCTTCGTCCAGTTGATGCCCAAGACCGACAAGAACTTCCAGTTCAAGGTCTACAACTTCGGCAACCAAATTGACCGAATGAAAATCGGCGTGACGGAAAACACGCGTGACACCCTCGAAGAGGCCGGCTTCACCGTCAACCTTCCACAAAACGTGGTCACCATTGAGCCAAACACCGCTCCTGAGACCGCTCGAATCATGGTCCGCACCCCCAAGAATCAGGGATGGTCCGATGCCTATCACGTCCTGGAGTTCTACGCTGAATCCGAGTTTGCCTGTCAAAACGGAGGTTGCAACCGAGAGTCCCAGATGATCACGGTTTACGTTCGTGGCGTCTACCTTCCGGGCTTCGAAATCGTTCCAGCCCTCTCGATGTTCGCTCTCGCCGGCGCCGTTGCCGGACGACGCTTCCTCAACACCGAGGAAGAAGAGGACGTTGAGTGGCGCGAAGCCGCTCCCGGCTTGTGACGTACGGTCACCAAACCCCGCCCTCAAGAATCAACGAGGGGTTGCCTTCTTAACGCCAATCGTTAAACGGGAAAGCGACGGGGAAGTACCATGGGTGGACTGTTGGACAAAGCGAACGCTACAAAAGAAGCCGTTATCGAAGATGAACCCGCACCGGTGGTCATTGCGAAATCGGAAGCAGCGAAAGCACCGTTGGACAACCCTGGCCTTCTTGCTGCTGGTAGCGGACCGGGTTCACCCGATACCGCCACCAAAATCAGTTTGGCGGGTTGGGTCATCATTCTGGTTGGCGCCATTCTTTCCCTCCAGGGAGGTGCCTGGGGCTTTGCCGTTGTTGCGGTTGTTGTCGTCCTTGGTGTCGGTGCTATCGTTCAGGCCGAGCGCATGCGAGGCAGCATCAACCAAGTCAAGCTCGGGGCAAGCGTCGTCGTTGCGTTGCTCATTGCAACCACGCCGTACGCCGCTGTGATGTTGGTGCCAACCAACGCCTCGATGGCCATCACCGACGTCGCTCTCAACGAAGACACCAACCAAATCACGTTCAAGATTCGAGGGACCATGTCAAGCGTGGATGTCTCCATTGAAGCGGACGGTATTGAGGTGTTCGCTGAATCGGCTTCCGTTTCCAACGATGTCAAAAATTTCAAGGTTGATATTTCCGATATTTTCCAAGGCAATGCTCGGAATTACGAGGGCCAGGAACTGATAGATTACGTCATCAAAGCATCTGGATCGGATGGCTCAAACGAAGAGCTGCTCATCAATCACGACTTGCTGGTGCGCGAAGCCAAGAACGGAGGGGTTCGTTTTTCCCATGTCTTGGAAACTAGTAACAGCGGTACCTCCTCAGAGACCGAAGTCAAAGGCATTTCCATTGAGATTGCGGCCGGTTTGTACGCAGACAGCGAGACCAACCGAGATGGAGGAGGTCACAGCATTTCAAGCGACATCAACTATCCTTTCATGAGTGGGGATTACACGGTCGATATCAAAATCAAGAAGGGCAGCAGCCAAAAGTGGTCCCACAGCACCATTTCGGTTGACGGCGATACGGCATCGTGGTCCAGTCCGTCAGGCGGTTCCTCCGGCGGCTCCATGCGGGGATGGTTAGCGCTTTCAGGAGACGCTCAGAGTTCCACGGGAGTCGCTTACCTTTCGAAAGACTCATTCTATGATGGCGAAGGTTGCTATGAGTTTGAGGTGAGCATCACAAACGAGGTGTACACTGACGGCCCAACCCAAGTCTTCTCCAACAGTTGGGACATCAATTGGGATGGAGAAAACGACGAAGATGCCGCCTACGGTACCTGTTGAAGGCAACCAACACATCAGTTAATGGGTTCGCCCATGTGCCGGGTAAACGTTTAAACTCACTTTTCACTTGGTTTTCGCTGATGAAAAAAGTCCTCTTGTTTGTTGTAATGGCCCTCCTGGCTCAACCGCTTGCTGGCTGCATTGATTTCGGCGAAAGCGGCCCTGTGGTGGCTCCTACGTGCCCAAACGGGGAAACCTGCGTTTGCATTGACGTCGATGGTTCGTGCAGCGACGGTGACGACGATTGGGGTTACTACGTGGACGGCTTTGAGGTGTACTATTGCTCAAACGACGACCGGGATTATGCCATTGACATGGGCGGTATCTATTGCCCTGACGCCGGAACGGAGAGGGACGACTTTTCCGAATTCATTCCGAATGGCGAGCCGCCGGTTTGCCCGAACGGAGAGGCCTGCATCTGCATCGACGTCGACGATTCGTGCACCGACGGTGACGACGATTGGGGTTACGTGGAGGACGGCGAAATGGTGTATTACTGCTCCAACGATGGCCGTGGATACGCCCAAGCCATGGGTGGCATCTATTGTCCTGATGCTGAACCTCAAGAACCCGCATGCGATTCGTATCCCGTCTTGACCTTGGCCAACAATTCCACGGACCTCTCGGGAAGTGACCTGTCGTGCATGGACCTCACCGGTTTGGATCTCTCAGGTTTCAATTTGACATCGGTGGTGATGCATCATGCCTTGTTGACCGATGTGAACCTGTCCGGGGCGGTTCTCGACTACGCTGATTTCACCGATGCGGAGTTCACCGGGGTGGTGCTCACGGACGTGTCGATCAAGGATACATTGTGCCCTTCGGGTGAAGAGATGCTCTGGAACGACGACCTCGACGGCGTCTGCCCCTGACCGGTTCGGCGTCTTGAGGTCCGTCAAGCCGTTTCATCTTCGCTTTGAAGGTCGTAGATGCTCCCACCTTCCGAAGGGGCATCGGTCTTTTCTTCGTCCTCAATCTCCGGGATTTGGTCCATCGGTTTACTGAAGTCTTCCCGATCTTTCCTTGATTGAGCCGAAATGTAGAGAGCAAGACCACCAAAGCCGATGAGGGCGACGATGAGGATGATGAGAGGGAACTCTTCCACCTCTTCTTCATACGACCAAGTAACGGGTTCAGAAACGGCGCCCACATCCTCGTGGACCGCTTCCCCGATACCGTCCAAAGCGGTGGGCAGCAGTGGCTTGCACGTCAACGCACCTTCACCCGCTGTGTAGGCGTACCACGTGAAGGGAATTTCTTTCGCTTCGCCGGCCCCCAAACTCACGACCATTTGCGTGGTGTCGGCAATGTCCTCTCCCTCGTAACACCAGATGTTCACGCTCGAGGCAGCGGCGTTGCCGGTGTTCTCAACGGTCACGATTCCGGAGACGCTCTTGTTGGCCACGCCAACCGTTGTTTCCGGAGCGACGGCCGTGACGGTGATGAAGGGCAAGTCGAGTTCGATGGTCCCGGTTGAGGTGAGGGGGGCATCGATGGTTTTGGAGAACGTCCCCCAACTGCTGGTGATGGAAAGGGTGATGGTTGCGTCTTCTTGGTGAACCACGCCGTTGCCGTCCATCCAAGCCACCATGCGCTTCTTTTCGTTGGTCTCGCCCGGTCCAACCAGCACGATGTCACCGTTGGCATCCGTCAGGTCGTTCCAATCGTTGGCGTTGTAACCGATGTTGTAAATGTCGAGGCTGCCGTTAGGAATGTTGGTGGTCAACGTCCGCTGAGAGAGAATTCGGACCCAAGCATCGGTTGTGCCCCCGGTGCCTTGGCTGTTGGTGTAGGTGATGGCCGCTTCGTCGTGCAGCACGATGTCCTCGTCGGTTCGAGAACCGCTGACGATGGAATTGAGAACGCTAACCGTTGAGGTGCTGGCGGCGTGAATCGGTGCGCTTCCGGTTAGGCTGGTGCTGTCAAACGAACAGAGAGCGGCGCACGAAATGTTCCCGCCGAGGACGGTGGAACTTGTGACCGTCAAATCGCCGTGGGCGTGAAGGTCAAACCCAGATTGGAACCAGTACAGCGGTGCTTCGGTTGCGGGGATGTCTTGCGCAGGGATCGTCACCGTATCGCCTCCGCTGTGGATCGCCTTGGCCCACAGCACGTAGGTTGGCGTGAAATAGGCGGCTTCCACGGATATTTCCAAGTCGGTCCCGTTGAGCGGGACGTCGAATTCCACCGTATCGGCACCCGATGCGTTCACGGTGGTGTTGCCGTAGGTGAAGTTGACCTTCGCACCGTCGGCAACCACGTGGTCAAGCTTGAGTTGCACAACGCCCGATTCGGCGATGTCCCCGAAATTCAGGGTCAGCACGGCAGGGACAAAGCCGTTGACTTCCACTCGGAGGCCGGCGTTGAGGTCGTCGCTGAGCAAGGCACCGTTCGTCAGCACCAGTTGGGCACCTTCCTCAACGGTGATGGAGGACCCCGTCGCCATGGTGATGTTTGCACTCACGGTCAACGTGCTTCCGCTTTCGACCGTTACGTGCCCGTCCATCGTGGTGTCTTCGGTCCAGGCTTCGTTGGCTTGAAGGGTGGCGTTGTCGCCGTTTGACGGTGGTCCGGCCGATACGGCCATGGACGACATCAGGAGCAGGGTCATCATCAACAAGGCTCGGCTAAGTTGGCTTCGCATGGTGAAAAGCAGAAGAGGCGGATGAATAAGCGTTCTTCCGTCCACGTACGGCAACGAGCGCATCGCGAAGGGATTATGCGTTGCCGATTCGTCCAACAAAACATGGAAGCAGCCTCGGTTTTGGTGGTTGGAAGCGGAGGTCGAGAACATGCTCTTTGTTTGGCCTTGCACGAATCCACGAGAGTTTCCGCCCTTCATTGCGTTCCCGGAAACGCCGGCACGGCCCTCCTCGCCACGAACCACGACGTTGCGGTGACGGAAAGCGAATTGATGCCGCTCATGCATTCGCTCGGCATTGATTTGGTCGTCGTTGGGCCCGAGGCTCCGCTTTGTACTGGGCTTGCGGACGCCTGCGCAACAGCGAACATTCCGTGCTTTGGTCCCGTTGCCGCCCTCGCCCATTTGGAGGGCTCAAAGTTGCATGCCAAGGAAACGATGGAGGCCGCAGGCGTGCCCACCGCCGATTACGTGCGTTTGGATGCCTCAAGCGACGTGGATGCTGCGCTCGATGCCTACGCAGGTCAACCCTGGGTGGTCAAGAGGGACGTGCTCGCCGGTGGCAAAGGCGTGGTGGTGACGTCCGACCGCGAAGAAGCGAAGGCCTTCATTCACGCTTCCGTGGCTACCGATGGTTTTGTTTTGCTCGAAGCCTTCCTCCCGGGGGAGGAAGCCAGCATGCTCGTTGTGATGGACGGGACGGCTTTTCGTACCCTACCGGCCAGTCAAGACCACAAACGTGCGTACGACGGCGACCAAGGCCCCAACACGGGCGGCATGGGTGCATATTGCCCCGCCCCGGTGGTTTCACCGGTCGTTCATTCTCGAATCGTCGACCGCATCGTTGAGCCCATGCACCGTCACCTCGCTTCACAACCCGTGCCCTATCGAGGCGTGCTCTTCATCGGGTTGATGATCGATGCCGAAGGGGACCCCTACGTGGTTGAATTCAACGTTCGATTCGGTGACCCTGAATGTCAAGTGACGCTTCCCTTGCTCAAGACCGATGTGTTTTCGCTGCTGTACGGAGCCGCTACGGACGAACTTCACGATGTGGAACTCAACGTGTCCGAAGAGACGGCGGTAACGGTGGTTCTGGCGTCGGAAGGGTATCCAGCTTCTCCGGTCAAGGGTCGTCCGTTGACCGGCCTCGATGCGTGCTTGGCTCGTTCAGCGTACGGTGCCGCTTGGGTCAATTTTGCAGGTGTTGGGCGCGGTGAGGACGGGGAATATCTCGCCACGGGAGGCCGTGTCCTTTCGACAACAGCTCAAGCGGTTGACCTCCAATCTGCACGAACGAAGGCCTACGAAATGATGGACCAAATCGCCCTCGAGGGAGGCCATTTCCGCACCGATATCGGCCACCGAGCCTTGCCGTGATTTCTTTAAGAACGAAGGCGACCTCGGGAACACCGTAAAGCGTAGACTGGGGCACAATGCCGGGTCTCGTGTTCCATTATCTTCAAAAGGGGTTCAGAAGTGGCCAACGACGCCAGCCTTGAGGCTGAACCGAAATTGAGGGATAGAAATGGAAGAACATACGGAAACGACGGCAAATCAGCCTGGCGCCATCATGGGGTTGCTGCTCGCACCCTTGGCCGTGCTGCTTGCCCTTGCCACCACCCGAGTCGTGGGCATTGAATACGACTTGACATTGAACAACATGATGCCGATGCTCGTCGTCGCCATCGCCAGCATGCTGGCTCTTGTGCCACGCATCGTTCAGGACGCTCGACCCGAATTCGCCTCTTCCACCCTTTCCCTCGGCGTGCTCGCAATTGCGTTCATCGGTGCTGAAGTGCTCCACTCCTTCTTGGGCGTTGATGCGCTTGCTTCGTTGATGTTCGCTGTCCTTGTGGTGTTGGGGTCCAACTTTGACCGCCGTGGACGTCACGAATGGGTCGCTATGATGACCTTCTCCGGCGTTGGGTTCTGGTTGGCCCTTGCTGCTGCAGGCGATGCCCTCGCAGCGCTGCCTTCAACTTACACGATGGAGAGCGGTCAGCTCGTCTCGACCATGAACCTTGAACGCCAAGCCACGGCTTACGTCTTTTTCGCTTACTGGACGATGTTCACGGTTGCAGGTGTGTTGGCGGGCGTGCTCGCTCGAGGCACACTCAACCCCGCAGGCGCTGAGGGCTGGTTTGCCTTCCTCGGCCAACACGAGGGTTTCAACCGCGCCAACCTCCCGCTTGTCATCGCCCTCGTCGTTTGGGTGCTCGCCTTCGTTGGCTCCTTGTTCCACTTCAACTCGGTGGACACCATTGACCAGTTGGCCATCACCACCGAAGCAGGTTACCACGGCTACATCGGCTACTGGACGGCCTTTTTGACCGGTTTGGTCGCTCTTATCGTTGCCGGTATGTGCGCCGAGCGCTGGTACACTCGCGCCATGCTCGTGGGTTCCATGTGGGGTCTTTACCAAGTCGCTGCTTGGTTTGAAGCCGGCATTTGGTACAACGAAGACATGGACGGCACCTGGGGTGCGCTGATTTGGCTCGGTATCACGTTCTTCTTGGGCGTTGGCATTTACTCCATCGGCAATCACGAAAAGTACGGCGGCTGGGCGAACCTTGGCGAGCATGAGCCCTCGCATGCTCGGCTCTTCCTTCGTGCACACGGTGCAGGTTTGATGATCGCTCTCGCCTTTTTGGTCGGCCTCGCCATTCGAATTCAATGGTACGCCGTGCCCTCGATGAACGCCTTCGGCACTGGAAACTGGGACATGACGGGGGGTTCGGACCCTTGGTACATGAAGCGCGTGGTGGATTACATCTTGGCCAACAACGCTCACTTGGTGTACGACGCCGACCGGTTCTATCCAATGGGCGGCATCAACCCGCGTCCTCCCCTCTTCTCGTGGTCCATGGCCATCGGTGCGATGTTCTTGGAGCCCTTCCTCACCACGCCTGAAGATGCCGTTTGGTGGAGCATGCTCGCTCTGCCCGCCGTCTACGGTGCCCTGACCGTGTTCCCCATCGCCATCATCGCCAAAGATCACTTTGGCAAAGGTGCAGGCGTCATCGCAGCATGGCTCATCGCCTTCATGCCCGCTCACGTGACCCATTCAACATGGGCGCTCGCTGACCACGACTCCTTCGTGATGCTCTTCATCTCGATCGGCTTCTTGTATTGGCTGCGTGCGGTGAAGTACGCCGGCTCGGCTCGGATCACCAAAGTGACCACGGCTCACCCGAAGTCCTTCTTCCAGGCTTACCTTGACGTGCTGGCACACCGCCAAGCAGCCGTCGCCAACGCCGTCCTCGCCGGTGTTGCCTTCGGTATCGTCTCCTTGGGTTGGAAAGGGTTCGTTGTCGGGCCGTCGATTCTGTTCCTCGCCTATGCTCTGCAAGTGGCCTTGAACATGTTCCGACGACGTGATTCAACCACGCTGAGTGCGCTTTTCCTCACGATGCTGTTGACGACCTTCTTGATGGCCCTGCCGTTCTACGGGCACCCGGATTTCAACCTGATTCTCAATCCCACCGGGTTGCAACCCTTCCTGTTCATCTCCGGATTCACGCTGGCCATCGCC
>Ga0213866_10001869_pt1 | contig 15369 bp, 14 predicted proteins | sample PICome_11_FD_160079 | JGI IMG/M metagenome (GOLD analysis project Ga0213866, IMG submission 160079) | Coastal seawater microbial communities near Pivers Island, North Carolina, United States - PICO284 | ecosystem: Environmental > Aquatic > Marine > Coastal | place: USA: North Carolina...
GCCCAGAAACTACCCATTTTTCAGTCTGGGATAATGAGGGGAATGTGGTAAGTAATACCTATACCATCAACTTCTCATACGGCAGTGGAATTGCTGTCGAGGGAGCTGGTTTTCTGTTAAACAATGAGATGGATGACTTCGCGTCAAAACCCGGCGCACCCAATGGATATGGTTTAGTAGGTGGGGCTGCCAATGCCATCGAGGGGTTCAAAAGACCGCTATCATCTATGACTCCAACCATTGTCTTCGACGCTATGGGCGCGCCAATACTGGCTACTGGCAGTCCCGGCGGCAGTACAATTATCACCATCGTATTGCAGATGATAATTAATATGGTGGACTACAAAATGGGTGTTGCCGAAGCCACCGCGGCGCCTAGAATTCATCATCAATGGTTGCCAGATACCGTTTACTATGAAACAGGTATCTCCTCAGATACCTTAGCGGTGTTGGAACAGATGGGGCACGATATTCACGCTAATCCCAGGGTGCTTGGCTCAACGCAATCTATCAGTAGAGAGGGCGATCGCCTGCATGGAACATCGGATCCTCGCCGGCAGGGTGGTGCTGCGGCTGTACAGTGATATAAGTGACTGTAAGCTTATCAAGCGCAACGGTTTAGGTCTTTTCAACTTCGCCATTAAAAAAGCGTACAATTTCACCTGTTTGATCGTTTTTAACCGTAGCTGAGCGCCCCGTACCGGTGGAGTTGACCAAATTTGGCTGTTTAGGGGTTGTCATATACTGAGCAAACCAATTCATCAGCAATTGATCATCACGCAAACTGTGCTTAATTAACCCTCGAATTTGCTCAAGATAGGCAGGTGAAATTGGCTGAGAAGCCATTTCTGGTGTCAGTGGTGGATCTTTCAGGTGATCGAACAGATCCTGTTGACTGATAAGCTCGGTGGTTAAATCATCTAAGATCTCTATCGCTGAAGGTGCTCGGAAGCCAATCGAGAAGGTGGTGCAGGGCCCTAGGGCAATACCATGATGACTGTATCTGGGGGGCAGATAGAGCATATCACCCGGGTTGAGGGTCCATTGCTGGTTGAATTCTGGGTCGGCGAGAATTCTAAGATCCGCGTGGGTTATCAGTGGACTGTCCTTATCACAGGCGTCGCCAACTGACCACTGGCGCTGTCCCTGACCCTGTAGCAAAAACACATCGTAGTTATCAAAATGTGGGCCCACGCTACCACCCTCAGCGGCATAGCTGACCATAATATCGTCAATTCGCCAGCGGGGTAGGAAGCAAAACTCGTTGAGGAGAGAGGCCACCTCGGGTACCCACTGATCCACGCTTTGCACCAACAGCGTCCAGTTGTGATCCCCTAACTCCGCAAATCGACTCTCATCAAAGGGCCCGTGTTCAACACACCAGTCGTTGCCAATAACCAGACGCGACTCCACTTCATCCTCTAGCGAGAGCCCTGCTAGCTCATCGGGACCTATGGGAGGGATAAAATTTTCGATTGCATTGGGGATTAAAAGCGGCTTTTTCTGCCAGTATTCTTGCAGAAATTTTTCTGCGGTGATGCCCCCCAAGACTGGATAGTGACCCATAGCAGTGCTACCTGAGCTAGTTGTCAAGATCCTCGGCCTGTTGCGCAGCGTTGCCGGTGTAGGTGCTGGGCAGCATAGCGGCCAATTCGCTCTTTGCCTGTTCTGGGATTTCTAGACCATCCACAAATTTCAACATCGTGGCCTGATTGATCGTATTGCCGCGAGTCAGCGCCTTTAATTTTTCATAGGGCTCAGGGACGCCATAGCGCCGCATCACCGTTTGAACAGGTTCAGCCAGAACTTCCCAGCTAGCATCCAGATCCTCAGCTAATCGCTCTCGATTGAGTTCCAACTTACCCATGCCTTTTTCTAGAGAGGCGTAGGCAATACAGTTGTAACCTATGCCCACTCCCATATTGCGCAATACCGTGGAATCAGTGAGATCACGCTGCCACCTTGAAATCGGCAGCTTAGCACTCAGATGGCCGAACATAGCATTGGCGAGACCCATATTACCCTCGGCGTTTTCAAAATCGATTGGATTGACCTTGTGGGGCATGGTCGAAGATCCAACTTCGCCGGCTACGGTTTTTTGTTTAAAGTAGCCGAGGGAGATATAGCCCCAAATATCTCGTGCAAAGTCGATTAACAATGTATTGGATCGCGCCAATGCATCAAACAGCTCGGCCATATAATCATGGGGTTCAATTTGCGTGGTATAGGGATTGTGCTCTAGACCTAAACTCTCTACGAATTGCTTGGCTCCAGCTGCCCAATCAACGGAAGGATAGGCAGATAGATGGGCATTATAGTTGCCCACAGCACCATTTATTTTGCCCAACAGCGGAACCTCAGCAAGTTGTTTCAACTGACGATTCAGTCGGTAGGCGACATTGGCAAACTCCTTGCCAACCGTGGTGGGGGAGGCGGTCTGCCCGTGGGTACGGGATAACATCGGCACATCGGCAAAAGCCTTGGCCGTCTCAGTGAGTTTACTAGCTAAACTGGAGAGTGCAGGAATTACCACCGTATCTCTGCCCGCCTTCAGCATCAGGGCATGGGAGAGATTATTGATATCCTCGGAAGTACAGGCAAAGTGGATAAACTCAGAGACTTTTTCAAGTTCACTGTCACCAGCGATCTGCTGTTTGATAAAGTACTCCACCGCCTTGACATCGTGATTGGTGGTCCGCTCAATTTCCTTGACCAGTTCCGCTTGCTGTGGAGAAAAATTATCAACTAGCTCGTCCAGTTTCCCATTTGCCGCGTCCGAAAAAGGGGCAACTTCCGGGATATCTGGATGCTGACTGAGATATTGCAGCCAGCGCACCTCAACTAACACCCGTGAGCGGATTAACCCGTATTCACTAAAAATATCCCGCAATGACTGAGTTTTTGCGCCGTAGCGACCATCGATAGGGGAGACAGCGGTCAGTGAGGAAAGTGGCCAGTTATCCATAGAGAAGTTCGCTTTTGATATAGGATTTAGGGGCCAATTATAACGCGATTTTAAGTTGTTGGTGCGACAACTTCACTTGCAAACCATCTTGGGCCTGTATTCACGATACAGGCCGTAAGTGCTTGTTATGAGTGCTAATCCATTGGAAACCAATGCAGGGTAGGAGCCAATCAATAAATTATGTCCTATCCAGCCAAAAATACATAAAATTAGAAAAATACGCATACTTTTAGTCCCAACCTGTAGATTGCCAATACAGAAAAATAACAGAGCTAATGACGAGAAAATGGATGGAATACCCTGCCACGAATACCAACAAACAAAGGGTGTTAACAGCAGAGACAGTAAATAGACCTTTTTGAATTTAGGGTGCGACTCCAATGGCACAGCCAACAATGCTTGAATACCTGCAACTAACAGCACCATTGCTCCGGTAGAGGCTCCAAGCAACGAAAAATGGATGCCCATTAAAGCACAGGCGAGAACCTGTCCCATCAACATAAGCTTGCGAGGTTTGATTAGGGGCCAAAGTGTATTGGCGAAAACACCAAGAACCCCAAAGGTTGTTGCGATATCCATTCGATGATTGCCCTGGTGGGTAAACTCCATAAAAGCCGGTTAAAGAAAAACGAGCTAGACTGTTATTAACTATTCTTTACCAAGCAATGAGCGGTAGAGATTGGTTAGTTCCGCTGAGTATACTTTTTTAGCTACAAGCCACTACTTAAAGTCGCTAGCAACTCAATGATGCTCTTATCCCTAGATTTAAAGATTATCAATATGTAGATAGCAACTACAATAAATTTTCACGAAAAGCTTTGATTATCTAATCTCGAGCCCATTAAAACACATGGGCCTACTTGATGTAGCTGTGAACTGATGGGCAGGCTGCCGGGAGTGGGTAAGCGTTATCAGATAGGCAATTTTCCTACTAGCTATGGCTATGCGAGATTTTGGTGAGCCCTGTATTAGTGGATCTGTGCAGAATTAAGCTTTTCAACAAGACGCTCTCGCTGCAGAAGAAGATGACGGCGCTTTCCACCCAGCTGACGCCATAGAAAGGCATTTCTGATCGCGGCAAATAGCATACATCGGATACGCGCAGCTATAGCAGCTTGTTGCAGGTAGACCCCTGAGCCAGATACTTGGATTCTCAGGCGCATCTTGCTGATAGTAGTCTGATACAGGTCGGCTATGCTGCTATAGACATTTTCATGGGTATTAGAAAAATGCGCTGCCTGGTTATTGGCGCGTTCAATTCCCTGGCTAATAGTTTGCATTGTCGCGGCTTTTTTACCCAACTTACTGGCCAGATGGATGGTAGACATCACATAGTTGATCACTTCTCTGCTATCGGAACTGCCATTCTGTTGTTTGGGACTGGCAAAAAAAGTCTCCATTAGGGTTGCACCGGCTCTCAAGTTCTCGGTTGAACCGTAGAGATCGGTCAGGGAGGAGGGGTCCTGGTTTAATAGGGTCGACATGGAGAATTCCATCCGGCTAGTTTCGGCATGTCCATTGTGCGCCAGCTGATAGACAAGCTCGCAGGACTGAAAAATCGCCGCTAGCGCCAGGGCTTGATCATGGGTTGGTTTTGAAAACACGGTCATTATTCTCCAGTTAATCGCCTTGTTGCAATTCTAGTAAAAGCTGCAGTGGCCACTAGGCTTCAAAGTGTATTATTCCAGGCCTCTTCAATCACGCCGCCCCCAAGACAGTGGTCATCTTGATAAAATACCACCGACTGTCCGGGTGTTACCGCGCGCTGGGGGTCGGTAAAGTTAACTTGCACTCGATCATTTTCCATAACCGTCACCTTGCAGTGCTGATCCGGTTGTCGGTAGCGGGTTTTGGCCCAGCAGGTAAAGCTTACTCCCGATTCAGGTATGTCATTGATCCAGTTGATGGTCGAGGCGGAAAGGCAATTGGTATAGAGCAGGGGATGATCCTGTCCCTGACCCACGATCAATATATTGTTATCTAGATCTTTCTCTAAGCTGTACCAGGGCTGTTCACTGGCATTTTTGACACCGCCTATTCGAAGTCCCTGTCGTTGACCTAGAGTGTAAAACATCAGGCCTTGGTGTTGACCCACGGTTTCACCCTCTGGGGTCATCATCAATCCTGGCTGTGCTGGGATATATTGTTTTAAGAAATCACTAAAGCGACGCTCGCCGATAAAACAGATACCTGTACTATCTTTCTTTTTCGAGGTGGTAAAGCCGGCTTTAGCTGCCAGTTCCCTAACGGCCGGTTTTTCTAACTCGCCCAGAGGAAATAGCGAATTTTCGAAAGCCTGCTGTTCTACTGCATGCAGAAAATAACTTTGATCTTTGTTGCTATCCAATCCTTTGAAAAGGGCGGTTTGCTCATGGTAATCCCCGCGCCGAACATAGTGACCTGTGGCTATATAATCTGCCGCAAGCATTTGGGCATACTCGAGAAATACTTTAAATTTGATCTCTCGATTACACAGTATATCGGGATTGGGCGTTCGGCCGGCTCTGTATTCTTTGAGAAAGTGCTCAAATACATTGTCCCAATAATCGGCGGCAAAATTGGCAGTATGCAACTTGATCCCCAGTTTGTCGCAGACCTGTTGGGCGTCGGCTAGATCCTGTTTGGCGGTACAGTACTCGGAGCCATCATCTTCATCCCAGTTTTTCATAAATAGGCCTTCCACGCAAAATCCCTGTTGCAATAACAGCAATGCCGCTACCGAGGAGTCGACTCCACCGGACATGCCTACAATCACCTTTTTTGAATTTGTCATTAACCTATTGGACGCTCTTTGTTCTGGGATAAAATTATCTTAAAACTTCCTCAATCCAATTTATTGCGAAATAGATCCAGGGGATATGATTTACCGCTGAGAAAGTCTTCAATACATTTTATCACTAGGGGGCTGCGTAATTCATGCTCGGATTGGCGAATTTCTTCGACCGTCATCCACAGAGCCTCATCGATATCGGGGTCGAGAATGGATGTGTTGTCAAAGTTAACTGGTTCAGCGACAAAGCATAATCGATAATAGGTTGAATCTTTATGGCTTGGCTGATAAGTGTACACGCCAAGAAAACTGTTCAATTTGATGTGCCATGCCGATTCTTCGAGGGTCTCTCGTATCGCTGCATCAACGATATTTTCACCGGGTTCAACATGACCGGCAGGCTGATTAATCACTGAAGTACCATCAATAGTTTCTCGAACCATCAGGAAGTGATTGTTTTGAAACACAACAGTTGCCACGGTTAAATGAATATTTGCGGACATCAGTGTATTTTTGAAGGTCTGAGTTTGCTTAGTACAGCGTTAACAGACTGACCAGTGATGGTTTTATGGTCACCGGGTTGCAGTTGCTGCAGGGAAAGGTTACCTATTTGTGCCCGAATTAGCCGCAGAGTGGGTAGGCCAGCCGCTGCAGTCATTCTTCTAACCTGTCGGTTGCGACCCTCATCTAGTTCAAGTTCAATCCAGCTGTCGGGCACATTCACACGAACCCGAATAGGGGGATTTCTCGACCACACCTGCGGGGGGTTGATCGGCTTGCAGGAAATAGCCTTGGCCATGCCGTCTTTAAGTTGCACACCTTCAAGCAGTTGGTTGCAATGACTCTCATCCGCAATACCCTCTACCTGTGCCCAGTATTTTTTTCTGAGTTTGTGCTTTGGGTGGCTGATTAGAGACTGTAATTTGCCGTTGTCAGTGAGGAGCATAAGCCCCTCTGAATCATAATCCAGCCGTCCAGCCGGGTAGATGCCCTTGGTGGAAATAAAATTTTGAAGTGTTATGCGCTCGCTACTATCAGTGAATTGGCTCAAAACCTGATAGGGCTTGTTAAAAACCATTAATTTAACCACTTATATGCCTAAAGTTATCTTGAAAATTTGAAACAAAGTTACAAAAAACTGTATTAATCATGTTAAAATTTGCACATTCGGTAGATTTTTTACAAAAAAATTCAGTTGCAAATATAAAACTCCATGGAGCCAGTCAATGGGATACAAGCATATACAAATACCTGCATCAGGCGAAAAAATCACAGTTAACTCTGATCTTACACTAAATGTACCAGACAATCCGATCATCCCATACATTGAGGGCGATGGGATTGGCTACGATATTACTCCGGTAATGATCAAGGTAATCGATGCGGCTATTGAGAAGGCTTACTCTGGAGAGAAGAAAATTTCCTGGATGGAAGTGTATTGTGGTGAGAAGGCCGCTGAACTCTATGAGGGTGATTGGTTCCCCAGCGAGACTTTGGAGGCAGTGAAAGATTATGCTGTATCCATCAAAGGCCCACTGACTACACCGGTTGGCGGCGGTTTTAGATCCCTCAATGTGGCACTGCGTCAAGAGCTTGATCTATTTGTCTGTCAGCGCCCAGTACGTTGGTTTAACGGTGTCCCTTCCCCGGTAAAAGAACCCAATAAAGTTGACATGTGCATATTTCGTGAAAATTCTGAGGATATTTATGCGGGTATTGAATGGCGCGCCGGCACTGATGAGGCTGCAAAACTAATTGACTTCCTCAAGCAGGAAATGGGCGTTACCAAGATTCGATTTGATCAGGACTGTGGTATCGGTATTAAGCCTGTTTCAGCTGAGGGCACCAAGCGACTGGTGGCCAAAGCTATTCAGTATGCTATCGATCAGAACAAACCCTCGGTCACCCTGGTGCACAAGGGCAATATTATGAAATTCACAGAAGGTGCCTTTTGTGATTGGGGTTATGAGGTGGCCAGAGAACAATTTGGCGCAGAACCCCTTGATGGTGGCCCATGGCACAGTCTAGTTAACCCCAATACCGGTGAAGAAATAATTATTAAAGATGTAATTGCCGACGCAATGCTACAACAGATTATTCTGCGTCCAAATGAGTACAGCGTCATCGCAACGCTAAATCTGAATGGTGATTACATCTCAGATGCCCTTGCAGCTCAAGTCGGGGGTATCGGTATAGCGCCCGGGGCAAATTTGTCCGATGATGTCGCCATCTTTGAAGCTACCCACGGCACTGCACCTAAATATGCTGGGCAGGATAAGGTTAATCCTGGCTCATTGATTCTATCTGCAGAGATGATGCTTCGTCACCTCGGTTGGTTCGATGCCGCCGATTTGGTAGTTTCTGGTATTGAAGGCGCCATATCCAGCAAACAGGTAACCTATGACTTTGAACGCCTGATGGATGATGCAGAGCTGAAGTCCTGCTCCGCCTTTGGTGATGCAATTATCGCCAACATGTAGTTGTGCTTGAGCCCGACTGATTGCCAGTCGGGCAGTTCATCTCACAGTAGGCGTTTCCTCTTTGAATATAGCATTCAAAGGGCGACGTTTATTAAAGCAACTTAGGCGGGGTCAATGGGCACAACGTTAATGGCGTGTAGTCCCTTATCTCCCTGTTGGCTGTTAAAGATCACCTGTTGTCCTGCCTTTAGGGTTCTATATCCATCAATCAAAATAGAGCTATAGTGTACAAATATATCTTTTTGATCGGTTTCCCTTACGATAAATCCGAATCCCTTGGTATTGCTGAACCATTTTATCGTTCCCTGTTCTCTAGCTGTCTCTTTGTCTTCCATCACTTGTAGCCTTCATCCTTGAGTTAAAAAAGCAGTACATAAATATACTACAGTGATTATTATAGTCATTATTTTTCAATTAAGGCATATATAAGGTCAATTTATTATTCGCTATTTCGCAAACTGATAATCCGTTTATGTTATAAGATAAGTATTGATTAAGGTGTGTTATATGAGTTTTATAAATGGTTGACCACAGACAGATTCAAGACGGAGACGTTGATGAATTGGCCACGATTAGGGAGGCTGATCCTAAGCTCGAGAAGCCGCGCATGTTTCAAGTGGTGTTGTTGAACGATGACTTCACTCCTATGGAGTTTGTGGTTGAACTGATCGAAAAGTTTTTTTTCCATACCAGAGAAGATGCCACTCAAATTATGCTAAAAGTGCACACGGAAGGTAAGGGCGTTTGCGGTGTTTATACGGAGGATGTCGCGGCAACTAAGGTTGCGCTCGTCAATCAGTACTCCCAGGATCATAAACACCCCTTGCGCTGTCAGTCAGAACCCTGCAATCACGGTGAGTCCTAACTATGTTAAGTAGAGAGCTAGAGGTCACTCTAAATCTGGCGTTTAAAAACGCTCGCGACCAGCGTCATGAGTTTATGACGATCGAACATATGTTGTTGGCATTGCTTGATGATGCCTCAGCCACAGAAGTGCTCAAGGCCTGCGGCGTTGACTTAGGCATATTGCGCCACGATCTAATTGAGTTTATCGATTCAACCATCACTACTATCCCAGATGATTACAGCGATCGCGAAACCCAACCAACCCATGGTTTTCAGCGAGTTCTTCAGCGCGCTGTGTTTCAGGTCAGCTCTACCAACAAGAATGAAGTTGTGGGTGCAAACCTGATAGTGGCGATCTTTAGCGAGCAGGAGAGTCAGGCTGTCTATTTCCTGCGGCTGCAAAATGTCGCTCGAATCGACATAGTGAATTACATCGCCCATGGTGTTGCTAAAGTCACTGATGAATCCGATAACAGCGACAATAGCACAAATACTAAAACTGACGACCAAGACTCGAAAAGCTTGCTAAAGCAACTGACTACGAACCTCAATGAGCAAGCCTCGCTGGGGCATATAGATACGCTTATTGGCCGTGCGGCAGAAATCGAGCGTGTCAGCCAAATACTGATTCGTCGACGCAAAAATAACCCCTTACTAGTAGGGGAATCCGGTGTTGGCAAAACTGCTATTGTCGAGGGGCTTGCCAAACTAATTGTTGATGGAAAAGCGCCGGATGCCATAGCTGCCAGCACTATTTATGCCTTGGATATGGGCTCTTTGCTGGCGGGAACCAAGTATCGAGGTGATTTCGAAAAACGCCTCAAAGGTTTGATTAAAGAGCTTTCTAACCTAGATAATGCGATTCTGTTTATCGATGAGATTCACACTATTGTCGGTGCAGGCGCCACGTCTGGAAGCGTGATGGATGCCTCCAATCTGCTCAAACCGCTGTTGTCATCTGGCAAGCTTAAATGCATAGGTTCTACCACGTTTCAGGAGTACCGCGGGATATTTGATCGAGATCATGCACTGTCGCGTCGATTCCAAAAAATTGATATACCCGAACCCTCAGTGCAGGAGACCTATGAAATTCTCAAAGGGTTGAAAGCCAAATATGAGGAACACCACAGTTTGAGGTATACCAACCCGGCACTGCGCGCCGCCGCTGAGCTGGCAAGTCGACATATCAATGATAGATTTATGCCCGACAAGGCTATAGATGTAGTGGACGAGGCTGGTGCACAACAGCGCTTGCAACCAAAAAGTCGCAGAAAGAAAACTGTAGGCGTCGGCGAAATAGAGGCGGTGATCGCAAAGATAGCGCGCATCCCATCCAAAAGTGTCTCAAGCTCAGACAAATCGCAACTCAAAGGGCTCGCCGACAAACTCAAGATGGTGGTTTTTGGACAAGACAAGGCTGTCGATGTGTTGGTCACTGCTATTAAGCTGGCTCGTGCAGGCTTGCGCGAGGGCGAGAAGCCAATCGGCAGCTTCCTCTTTGCTGGCCCAACTGGGGTTGGTAAAACTGAATTGAGCCGCCAGCTATCCAATCTATTGTCCATCCCATTAATTCGCTTTGATATGTCGGAATATATGGAGCGTCATACGGTTTCCCGGCTAATCGGTGCGCCGCCAGGATATGTGGGTTTCGATCAGGGTGGATTGCTCACTGAGGCCGTGACTAAGCAACCCCATGCAGTGGTATTGCTTGATGAGATCGAGAAAGCCCATCCTGAGGTATTCAATCTGCTCCTGCAGATTATGGATCACGGTACCCTAACGGATAATAATGGTCGTAAAGCTGACTTCCGCAATGTTATTTTGGTGATGACCACCAACGCAGGCGCTGAGATGATGAGCAGAGCCTCTATTGGCTTTACTCAGCAAGATCATCGATCTGATGGTATGGAAGCTATAAAACGGATGTTCACACCGGAATTCCGCAATCGCTTAGATAGTATTGTGCAATTCGGCAATTTAAATATTGAAGTTGTCAAAACCATTATCGATAAGTTTTTGGTTCAGCTGCAGGGACAGCTGGACGAGAAAAATGTCTTTTTGCAGGTTACTGACAGCGCTCGAAACTGGTTGGCTGAAAATGGCTATGATCCGAAAATGGGTGCTAGGCCCATGAGTAGATTAATACAGGAAAAGATCAAAAAACCACTGGCTGAAGAAGTACTTTTCGGAGAACTCTCCAATGGCGGTGGCACAGTGATCGTCTCCGAAGTAGATAATGAACTGGTGTTATCAGTGGAGACTGAGGAGCTAGCAGGGGTCTAAGGCTGCGTCTTAAGCTGTACTAGTCACAGCACCTGCAATTGAGCTATCGCTCGCGGAAGGTGATCCGCCCCTTGGTGAGATCGTAAGGGGTCATTTCTACTTTGACCTTATCACCAGTCAAAATTCGGATGTAGTGCTTGCGCATCTTTCCAGATATATGGGCAATGATAGTGTGACCATTTTCCAATTTAACTCGAAAAGTGGTATTGGGCAGAGTATCTATAACCTCGCCATCGAATTCAATATGATCTTCTTTCGCCATAAATTAATTGCAGTGTATTTTAAAAAGGGCGCAGTTTGCCCTAATTTGCGCCATATAGCAAAACCAATTGTGAACAGATCTTAAAGCCATTAGATCAGGCTTGCTCTAGGGCACTTAGAGCGCATTTAAAAAACCTAAAACAGTGTTTAAACGATTGATCAGACTATTGAGTTTAGCCTATCAAGACCATTACCTAGGCTATTTGAACCCAGTCTACAGCCAGTCAATTGATCTGTTGTTTTGAGTCGCGATTAAATTTAAGAAATCCTGTCTAGCCATCGATGTGGCGCCCATGCTTAACAAATGCTCGCTGACAATTTGGCAGTCTAAAAGACTGTAACCCTGTTTGATTAGATGGCGACATAAATAGACCATAGCAATCTTTGAAGCATTGGCTCTGTGACTGAACATAGATTCGCCACAGAAAATACCCCCTATTGCCAGTCCGTAAATGCCACCGATCAGATCGGAGTCCTGCCATACTTCGATAGAATGGGCGTGTCCCTGCTGATGAAGCCTTACATAGGCTGCAATCATTTCATTGGTTATCCAGGTGCCCTGATTATCTTTTCTGTCTGCACAGTTTTTGATTACCGCAGTAAAAGCTTGATCAATGGAGATATCAAAACGCTGCTGCCGAAGTTGTTTATTTAAGCTTTTCGATATATGGATGCGATGAGGGTCCAGTACACAACGAATACTGGGTGACCACCAGAGCAGGGGATCACCCTCGGAAAACCAGGGAAAGATACCCATACGGTAGGCAGATAAAAGGGTGGAGGACAACAAATTGCCGCCCACAGCTAACAGGCCGTCGGGTTCTAATGCCGCTGAGGTGGGGTCGGGAAATTGGGGTGTTTTACTGTTTAAGAGAATCAAATTACAGTTATAGTCGGCTGGGATAAAAGCGCCTGCACTGGCAATCTAAGATCCCAGCCGATGATATTTTCATTAATCACTAATTCTCGAGGTAGCGTTCAGCATCCAGAGCGGCCATACAGCCACTGCCAGCTGAAGTGACTGCTTGGCGGTACACATGATCGGCCACATCGCCAGCGGCAAATACGCCTTTAATACTGGTTTCAGTGGCATTGCCTTCGAGGCCACCGGCAATCTTTAGATAGCCGTTGTGCATAGCTAATTGACCGGCAAAAATATCCGTATTGGGCTTGTGGCCTATAGCGATAAACACGCCAGCCAGCTCAATTAATTTTTTCTCTTCGGTTTCAGAATTAGCAATTTGTATACCCGTCACACCGGCATCATCGCCGACCACCTCCGCAAGGTTGTGATTCCATTCTATCGTGATATTTCCATCGCGCTCTTTTTCAAACAGCTTATCTTGAAGGATTTTCTCGGCACGCAGTGAATCTCTGCGGTGCACCAGTACCACTTCCGAGCAAATATTGGATAGATACAAAGCTTCTTCCACTGCCGTGTTGCCGCCACCGATAACCGCGACTTTTTTATTTCGATAGAAAAAGCCATCACAGGTAGCACAGGCGGAAACACCCTTACCCATAAAGGCCTCTTCAGAGGGTAGGCCCAGATACTGCGCTGAGGCACCGGTGGCGATAATTAGTGAGTCACAGGTAAAAGTGTTCGTCCCATTGAGGACAAACGGGCGCTGCGAGAGATCCACGGACTCAATATGATCGAAGATCGTCTGAGTATCGAAACGCTCAGCATGATTTTGCATTCGCACCATCAGTTCCGGCCCCTGAACACCCTGATCATCGCCTGGCCAATTATCGACATCGGTAGTGGTGGTCAGCTGTCCGCCCTGTTGGATACCTGTAATCACTACAGGGTTTAGATTGGCTCTGGCGGCATACACAGCGGCGGTCCAGCCGGCAGGTCCAGAACCCAGTATGATTAATGGATGATGTTGTTTTTCAGGCATAAAATTCTCTCTAAATTAAAAAACTGCAAAGCTGATGTTTCAAATCACAGTGCCATTGATTGATGCACTTATCATAATCATTCTCAGCTAAGTCACCAATTGGTTTTTTAAATTCTCTAAATAGCTTGCCGATATCATGCTGATGCCCGTGGTGTTTGCCGTGAATTAAGCTACAATTGGCTATTCAAGGGGACTATAGGGCACAGACCATTGAACAGCAAAAAAAAACCATCATCGAAAGCCAAGGCAAATCCATTATCAACCACTAATGCCAGAGCGTCCCGAGTCATTGCTGAAGGTGCTTTAATCGGTTGTGTTGCCCTGTGTACGATAATATTGGTAGCGCTTATCAGCTACTCTCCCGAAGATCCTGGCTGGTCGCAAACCGGTGGCTCCTCCGACATCAACAATGCAATTGGACCTGCAGGTGCTTGGTCAGCAGATATTCTCTATGCCCTGTTCGGTGCAATGGCGTATCTATTTCCTGTACTGTTGGCAGTCAGGGCGTTACAAATACTGAAGACGCGCTTTATTAGCGAGCCGGTGCCCTTTGATATAGTCATTTTCAGTTTGCGCCTACTGGGCTTTGTACTGGTGATGGTTGCCGCAACTTCACTGGCCAATATCCAATTTGAGCAACATGCAATGGACTATCCCTTTGGGCCCGGGGGGATTTTGGGTATTAAAATTAGCGAGTCAGTGATGGCGGTATTTAGTTTCACTGGCAGCACAATGATTCTGCTAGCTCTATTTTTATTCGGTCTTACTGTGTTTGCCGATATTTCATGGATAGCTGTAATTGATCGTCTCGGAGCTATTGGAATAGCCCTTTATGATCGCTCAGTTACGCGACTGGCGCATTTTCGTCATCAACAACAGGAGAGGGCGATTGCCAGGCAAGCTATCACTGAGAGGTCGGACAAAGTTGCTTCAGTAAAGAAACATCAGCAACAGCGAACGCCACCGACAATCAATCAACCAGAAACCAAACCTAAGCCCAGTAAACGCGCCGAACGGGAAAAACAACAGCCGCTATTTATCGATGATAAAGTCGTCGGCACCCTACCACCGCTCAATCTGCTGGATAAGAGTGATCAATCTACCGATAAAGGGTACTCGACCGAATCACTGGAACACTTGTCGCGACTTCTAGAAGTCAAACTTCAGGACTTTGGCATTACCGCCAATGTCGTAGAAGTTCTGCCCGGCCCCGTGGTCACCAGATTTGAGATTCAGCCCGCGGCAGGCATTAAGGTCAGTCGTATCAGTGGGCTCGCCAAAGACCTGGCTAGATCCATGGCTGTGATCAGTGTGCGGGTGGTTGAAGTTATCCCCGGGAAATCAGTTGTCGGTATTGAAATACCCAACGAGAACAGACAGATGGTGCGTCTGCGTGAAGTACTGTCCTCTGATGCCTACGAGCGGTCCAGTTCACCCCTTTCATTGGCCCTAGGTAATGATATAGCCGGTGTGCCGGTGGTAGCTGACTTGGCAAAAATGCCCCATCTACTGGTGGCTGGCACTACCGGTTCCGGTAAGTCGGTTGGTGTTAATGCAATGCTGCTCAGTATCTTATTTAAGGCTTCCCCCGAGGAGGTCAAGCTAATTCTGATCGACCCCAAGATGTTGGAATTGTCTGTCTATGATGACATCCCGCATCTATTGACACCAGTGATCACCGATATGAAAGATGCCTCTAGCGGCCTGCGCTGGTGTGTTGGGGAAATGGAGCGTCGCTATAAGCTGATGGCGGCACTCGGGGTGCGCAATATTGCCGGCTATAACCGCAAAATTGAGGATGCTGAAAAGAGCGGCAATCCTATTGCAGACCCGCTGTGGGTCTTTAATCCGGATGAAATG
>Ga0213866_10001870_pt1 | contig 15361 bp, 10 predicted proteins | sample PICome_11_FD_160079 | JGI IMG/M metagenome (GOLD analysis project Ga0213866, IMG submission 160079) | Coastal seawater microbial communities near Pivers Island, North Carolina, United States - PICO284 | ecosystem: Environmental > Aquatic > Marine > Coastal | place: USA: North Carolina...
TGATTTATATATATATAAACTTATATACATATAACAGATTTTGAAATGTTCACTTTTAATTAGAAGGAATTTGAGAAAGACTAATATCAAGACAAAGACCACGTAATTCACATACTAATACTTTAAATGATTCAGGAACACCAGGTTTTGGTAATAAATTTCCACGAATAATTGACATAAAAGCAAGATTACGACCACGCATATCATCGGACTTGATTGTTAATAATTCTTGTAATGTATATGCTGCACCAAATCCTTCAAGTGCCCAAACTTCCATTTCTCCTAAACGTTGACCACCATGTTTTGAACGACCACCTAACGGTTGCTGTGTCACAAGTGAATAAGGTCCAGTTGAACGAGCATGGATTTTATCGTCTACTAAGTGAACTAATTTTAAAATATATGGATACCCCACAGTAACAGGTTGATCAAATGGGTAACCTGTTCGACCATCAAATAAAATACTTTTCCCTGGTGATTCAGGGCGGAATACCCATTTTTGATTTGTTGCACAACGAGCTTTATATAATTGCTGATATACAAATCCACGCGATACTTCATCACCGTGCATTTCATCAAATGGTAAAACTTTATAATTTTGCTCTAAAGTATGAGCCGCTAACCCAAGAAGACATTCAAAAATTTGACCTACATTCATACGAGAAGGTACACCTAATGGATTTAAGACCATATCTACAGGTGTTCCATTTTGTAGGAATGGCATATCTTGGCGAGGTAAAATATTTGAAATAATTCCCTTGTTTCCATGGCGACCTGCAATTTTATCACCAACTTGAACTTTACGCTTTTGTACTAAGAAAATATGTACCGAACCAACAGATTCATATGAATCTAATTCTTCGTTATATTTAGTTTTTTCAAATAATGTTCGACATTCTAATACACGACCTGTCACCCCACTTGGGACCACCAATGGAGTATCTTTGACATCACGCGTTGCTCCTCCAAAAATAGCACGAAGTAAACGACCTTCTGGAGTATTCTCAGATTCTTGTTGGGGAGATACTTTTCCAACAAGAATATCACCTGGTTCAACCCATGTTCCAACTTTAATAACCCCAAATTGATCAAGATGAGTATTCTTTTCAACTTTAGAAGTGATATATTCTTGACCATCGCGTGTACGAGAAGTTGAAATATCATAACGTTCAATATGAACAGATGTAAAAACATCTTCAAACACTAAACGTTCACTTACTAAAACAGCATCCTCAAAGTTATATCCTTCCCATGGCATATAGGCTACAAGGAGATTCTTTCCAAGGGCTAACTCGCCAGCTACTGTCGATGCAGTATCAGCTAAACATTCACCAGCATGAACCCAAGTATTTGGTATAACACTTGGACGTTGATGCATACATGTATCTTGGTTTGAGCGTTGATATGTTGTAAGTGAAATTGTCTCACGTTTAAAAATCGGTTCATTTACAAATTGACCCACTGATGATTTTTCAGTTAATACATCAATACGTTGTGCATCGACATATAAGACATATCCACTCTTACGAATACGTGCAACTGCTCCCGAATCATGTGTAACACGAGCTTCTAATCCAGTTCCAACAAAAGCACGTTGTGGTGTTAAAAGAGAAACAGCTTGACGTTGCATATTTGAACCCATTAATGCACGGTTTGCATCATCATGCTCCAAAAATGGGATTAATGCTGTAGCAATTGACATGAATTGAATTGGGCATAATCCTAAGAAAGTAATTTCACTCGGATCAGTTTCAATAAATTCACGACGTGTACGAGCGGGAACACGAGCTGCTGTCATTTGTGTATCCGCTGTAGCAACAATCACTTTATCCTCATACGAAGCATTCAATAAGAAGAAACCATCATCCTGGTTAGATTTTTCTGATTCCATAAGAATATATGGACTTTCTAAAAAGCCATCAGAATTAACACGTGCATATGTCGCAATAGAACCTACTAATCCAGCATTTTTCCCTTCTGGTGTTTCAATTGGACAAATACGACCATAATAACTTGGGTGAATACCACGAACAATTAGACCCGCACGATCACGGTGTAAACCGCCAGGTCCTAATGAACTTAAACGACGTTTATGGGTAATTTCTGCTAACGGATTCGTCTGATCCATAAACTGTGATAATTGGTTTGACCCAAAAAATTCTTTGAAAACAGATCCAACAATTTGTGTGCGGATAAGTGATGGAAGAGCAACACGTAAACGTTTTTGTCGTAATAGTGTTTCATCGCTAATACGTGTATGTACACTACGCTCTAAACGGTTTAATCCTAATCGAAACTGTGTTTGAATTAACTCTCCAGCTAAACGTGCACGACGGTTTTTTAAATGATCAATGTCGTCTAAAAATTGACTTTCTCCATTACTTACACGAAGAAGATAATCTACACCTGCAAGAACATCCTCTGGCATTAGAGTTAAAGAAGGAAGATTATGACGCATACGTAATTTACGATTAATACGTTTACGGCCAACCTCACTTAAGCTATAACGTCGAGCATGAAAGAAATGAGTAAATAAAAACTTCTTTGCTTTTAAAACACTTCCAGCACGATGTGGAAACATTAATGCAGTCATCATAACCATGGCATCTTCACAAGATTGTGGCTTTAAAAGAGATTCAGTAAATACTAATGCATTTGGATCACTTACAACTGCACAAACTTGTTTAAAATTAAAACCAAGTGCTGCTAATAAAAGGGTAACAGGTAATTTACGTAAATTATCAATACACGCATAGACTTCAGGATTACGTGGTACTGTTTCAAGACGAAGCCACGAACCATAAGAAGATAAAAAACTTACTAAATGTGAACGACGATTCTTTTGATCAAACTGTGCTTTAATATATACCCCTGGACAACGCACAATTTGGTGAACAATAACACGTGGTGATCCATTAATAATAAATGTTCCATGCTCGGTCATTAATGGAAGATCACAAAAAGTTACTGGTAACACACAACTTACATCTAAACTTTGTGAAGAAATATGAACAGGTACCACAAGCTGACTACTATATGTTTCCATATTATGAATCGCCTCTTGTGGTGTATAACTTGGTGCCTTTAAATAAAAATCTTGAGCTAAAAAAGATACAGAGATATAACGGTTCGTCGGTTGTCGAATACTTGTTCCTAAGGGATTTCCAATAATTGGAGAAACAAATTCAAGTTCGCGACGAATCCCAGTCTCTAAAAAAAGACGAAAACTTTTCCGTTGTGCATCAAGAAAATCAGGGATAGCCACTTTTTGACGAAACAAAATCATATAGATATGAATAAATGATTGATTATAAATCGAGAAATTTGTTTTAATACTATTTTCAAATAACCAGGTCTAAAATCCGGAGTTGATAAACAGACCAAAATGTTGTAATCTATAAAGTATAAAACTGAATTATAAAAAAAACGGCGGTGTAGCCAAGTGGTAAGGCAGAGGACTGCAAATCCTTTATCCCCCAGTTCGAATCTGGGCACCGCCTAAAAAAGATAAGTATAAATAGTTAAATTTCTTCTAATTCAGAAGAAAAAATAAGTATTAATTAATACCCTCTAAGACAATTTAGAGATTTATTATTGATAATAATTGTCGTAAATATTAAAAAATTAAGTCTTTGTTACATGTTACGGAGGCCCACAATTGTCCAAAAAAATATTTATAAGTGCTGCTTCTTTTCAGCCCTGACACAGTTCAAAATCTTTTTCCGACAAAAGTAGGACTACTCTAAGTATATTTTTTTGTGGATATAAAAGCAAGTGCTTTATTCACACAGAAAAATAAGTATTTATAATATCTGCGTATATTTGGATTGAAAACCAATAGAAACTTGGAAACCAACCACAAATATAAAAGCAGAATTATCAAAATGGTAGGACTGAAATTACTCAAGAATTGTTGATACTACACCGGCACCAACAGTACGTCCACCTTCACGAATTGCAAAACGCATACCGTTTTCAATTGCGATTGGCTGAATAAGCTCTACAATCATTTTTACACGGTCACCAGGCATTACCATAGTTGCCTCATCACCATCATCAGTTTTAAATGATTCAATTTTTCCTGTTACGTCAGTTGTACGAACATAGAATTGCGGACGGTATCCTGGGAAGAATGGAGTGTGTCGTCCACCCTCTTCTTTTGTAAGAACGTATACTTGAGATTCAAATTTTGTGTGTGGCTTAATTGTCCCTGTTTTTGCAAGTACCATTCCACGCTCAATCTCATCCTTTTGCACTCCACGAAGAAGTACTCCAACGTTATCTCCTGCTACACTCTCATCAAGAGTCTTTTGGAACATCTCAAGACCTGTAACAGTTACTTCACGTGTATCACCAAGACCTACGATCTCTACTACATCTCCAACTTTAACTGTTCCACGCTCAACACGTCCAGTTGCTACTGTACCACGACCAGTAATTGAGAATACATCTTCAACAGCCATAAGGAATGTCTTTTCTGTATCACGCTCAGGTGTAGGAATGTATTCGTCTACTTGATCCATTAAGTTGAAAATTTTATCTACCCACTTGTTTTCACCAGCAGAAATAGCTGAGTTTTCTGTTAATGCTTCTAATGCAAGAAGTGCAGATCCAGCTACTACTGGAATATCATCCCCAGGGAATTCGTAGCTGCTAAGTGTATCACGTACTTCAAGCTCTACGAGCTCAAGAAGTTCATCATCATCAACTTGGTCTTCTTTGTTAAGGAACACAACCATATTAGGTACTCCAACTTGCTTTGCAAGAAGGATGTGCTCTTTCGTTTGTGGCATTGGTCCGTCAGCACCTGATACTACAAGAATAGCACCATCCATTTGTGCAGCACCTGTAATCATGTTCTTAACATAGTCAGCGTGACCTGGACAGTCTACGTGTGCATAGTGACGAGTTTCTGTTTCATACTCTACGTGTGCAGTGTTAATAGTAATTCCACGTGCTTTTTCTTCCGGAGCTGAATCAATATCAGCATATCCTTTACCACCTTGCTTTCCACCACGTGCAGCCATTGCCATAGTAATTGCTGCAGTAAGAGTTGTTTTTCCGTGGTCAACGTGACCAATTGTTCCAATGTTTACGTGTGGTTTTGTACGTTCAAACTTTTCGCGTGCCATAATTTAAAATAAGTTAAAATCAATTTGATTTTGGCTAAAAATATTCAGATTTCTATAATTAGAATCGGAAATGTGCAAAAGCCTTATTTGCTTCTGCCATACGGTGAGTATCTTCACGCTTACGGATAGCCCCACCTGTATTATTTGCTGCATCCATAATTTCTGCAGCGAGCTTTACTACCATACTACGTCCAGAACGTGCACGTGCAGCAATAAGAAGCCAGCGAAGAGCAAGAGCTGTTCCACGATCAGACTTAACTTCAAGTGGTACTTGAAGTACAGCTCCACCGATACGACGAGATTTTACTTCAACTTTTGGTGTAATGTTTAAAACAGCCTGACGAAGTACCTCAAGTGGATCTTGCGATGTTGTTTCTGAAATATGAGTCATTGCTTCGTAAAAAATACGGTAGGCAACACTTTTTTTACCTTTCTTTAAAAGGTGGCTTACTAAAAGACTTACTAAGCGGCTTTGATATACTGGATCCGGCGCAACCGGACGCTTTTTTGCAACTTTTCTACGAGACATAAGGTCAATTAAACGTTTAAATATTAACTAGAAGGAAAACGAAAAAAATACTATTTATCCTTTTGGACGTTTTACTCCATACTTTGAACGGCCTTGTAAACGACCTTTTACACCTGCAGTATCAAGTGAACCACGAACGATATGATAACGTACTCCTGGTAAGTCTTTTACACGACCACCACGTACTAATACTACAGAGTGTTCTTGAAGGTTGTGTCCAATTCCTGGAATATATGCTGTTACTTCGATCCCAGTTGTTAAACGAACACGGGCTACTTTACGAAGTGCAGAGTTTGGTTTTTTTGGTGTTGTTGTATAAACACGTGTACAAATACCACGGCGTTGCGGACATGATTGTAACGCTGGTGATTTTGTCTTCTTTTCGATTTTCATTCGCTGTGAGCGAATTAACTGTTGAATCGTTGGCATAACTAAAATTATTCTTTATAAAGAAATTGTAAAAATCCTAAAATACGAGCTTGCTTCACTGCTTTAGCAAGTTGACGTTGCTGTTTTGCAGTTACACCCGTTAAACGGCGTGGTAAAATTTTACCTTGTTCCGTAATAAAACGACGGAGAAGATCAACATTTTTATAATTAATGATCTCGCCAGCGTTAATTGGAGACGTGCGTTGACGTGAAAAATTCATAAATAAATTAAACTAAAAAATAAACAATTGTATTTTTTAATACTTATATAAACAATTTATTTCAAACTTTACAGAAATTGAAATAAATGAATAACAGTTTTTCTGCATTCAAAATATAACTATAAGAAAAATACAAGCACAAGGAACACTTTGCCTACTTACACAAAACAAATAAGCAGATATGTGCAAGGAACATCCTTTATATGTACTACTCAACAAGCAAAACTCTAATATAATTAAAGCTTTTGCATTAAATTGAAGCATATATATCACGGAATTGCAAGAAGGATTCTAAGAACAAACAAATAAACGTATATTATGCTGAAAAATAATAGAACAAAGTACAATATATTTGAAAAACTTTTGAATCTTTTAAACTTATTTATTAAATACCCCCAAGGGAATTCGAATCCCTGTTACTTCCGTGAAAGGGAAATGTCCTAGGCCTCTAGACGATGGGGGCAAATGGAAAAGACCACTACTATTCATTATTATAAAACGGGGCTTTTACAAATGTCAATTAATTTTTTCTGTTTAAAGAAAAACAGATTTTTTTGGAAAAAAACTAACTAATCAACTTGTCTTAGAGAGGACTCGAACCTCCACGCATAAAGCACTAGCTCCTAAGGCTAGCGTGTCTACCATTCCACCACTAAGACTCAAGGAAGTATAAAGATATGTATTTTAAGTATACCTTAACGACCTGTTGTTTGTAACCAGTTTTGGGCTTCACTATAATTTAATGGAGCTAAGCGAATTGCTTCTTTCCAATATTCAGCAGCTTTTCCAAATAATGTTTCTGAATCCGGAATATTTCCTGCTTCAAGGGCTTGCTCACCTCGATAATGATAAATTACAGCAATATTGTTTAAAGCTTGTGGAAGTGCTGGATTTCGATCAAGAGCTTGATAATAATACTCAAGTGCTTTTGTATGCTCTCCATTACTTGTATGAATTAAACCAATATTATAAAAAATATAGCTACGGTCATACGGATCAACTTCTAAACGCATAGCCTGATAGTAATTTTGTAATGCTTCTGCATACTCCCCTTCGGCTTGTGCAGACATGCCATCACGGTAATAAACAAAAGCTTCTTTTTCATTACGAGTTGTAGGCAACACCTTTAATAAAATATCAGCGACAACAGTAAAGGTTTTATCAATAAAGTTATCGTTTCGTTGAGAACGTGGCATAAATCGTAAAAATCTATATATTAAACTGAATAAAATTCAGCAATAATACTATTATTGTATATCCATAGTATAGCTCTAGAAGAAAGAAATACAAAATGTAATCTACTAATAAAACTATATAAAATATTCTCTTAGAATTTTTAGATTTTAAGGAATAAAAAGATACTATTAAAATACTACTATATTATAGTAGTATGTTACTACAAGAATAAAAAAATCATTAGTAAAATTTAGGAGATAGTATAATGGCTCGATACCGTGGACCACGCGTAAAAATTGTACGACGACTTGGAGAACTTCCAGGATTAACAACAAAAGTACCAAACCGTACATATGGACCAGGACAACATGGTCAAGCTACTTCAACAGGAAAACTTACACAATTCCGTGTACGTTTACAAGAAAAACAAAAATTACGTTACAATTACGGAATTTCTGAAAAACAACTTTTAACATATGTACGCCGTGCACGTCGTGCAAAAGGACCAACAGGAGAAGTATTACTTCAAATGTTAGAAATGCGTTTAGATAGTATTGTCTACCGCCTTGGATTTGCTCCAACAATTCGTGCAGCACGTCAATATGTTTCACATGGTTTAATTACTGTAAATGGACAAACAGTAAATATCCCAAGTTATAACTGTTTACCAGGTGAGACCATTGCAAGTACATCTAACCCAGTAGTTGAAAACTGTAAAACATTTGGTGGAGCAGTTCCATCACATTTAACAGTAGATACAGCAAAAACAACAGGAAAAATCCAACGTGTAATTACACGTTCACAAATTGCATTAACAGTAAATGAACTCCTTATTATTGAGTTCTATTCACGTAAAGGATAAATTTTATTTTTTTATTTCGACAAAATATTGTTTCTTCAATTTATGAACTATAGGTTGGAGATGCTATATTTGTCATGGTATAATACAAATAGAATAAATCTTCTTTTTATGTAATAAAACTATATGGAAGCGAGTCTTTAATTTTGCTTCCATATAGCTAAGTTTATTTAATCCTCATGCTCCTCAAATGGGTCACGAAGATCTTTTGATGGTGGACCAAAACCAATGTAGATTGAGTAGCCTGTCACACTAATCAATAAACACCAAAGAAAAACGGCGTAAAAAAATGCTGGAGTTTCCATAATTAGGTTGAACGTTAAATTTTGATATAGTTTAAAGTAGAAAGTAAAAAAACACAAATGAATGTAAGAAATTTATTAATATGAGCAACGAAACTAAACTTGCTGGAACAGGAAAAGTAACAGCTTTAGGAACAGCATTACGCCCACTTAACTCTGAGTACGGGAAAGTAGCACCAGGATGGGGAACAACAGTAGTGATGGCAGTATTTATTGGATTATTTGCTGTTTTCCTCGTAATTCTCCTTGAAATCTACAACCGTTCATTACTTCTTGATGAAGTTGAAATGAGCTGGCTTTCAAGTACTGGATACTAAACACAAACTTTACCTGAGCTGACACAATCTTAATTTAAGTAATTGGTCACATATCACGGTGTCACAATATTGTGACACCAAAATAATACACATCCATTTCGGATAGGATTCGAACCTACACAGAACAACTTAGAAGGTTGTTGCCCATCCCTTAGGCGACCGAAACATAATATAAAGAAAAATGAGTACTCATAGTTCACGAGTGTAAAATATTGAATATTAAAATACAAGCCCCCTGTCGGAATTGAACCGACGACCCTCGCATTACAAATACGATGCTCTAGCCGCTGAGCTAAGGAGGCATTTTTGTAAGAGTATAAAAGATTTACCTCAGAGATGCAAGTGCCATTATTTAAATACCATGCAAAAGAATCATTAGACAAACTTAGATACATATGTTATATTCTGAATAATAATGAGGGTAAATCCAATACTAATTATTTGAGATAATCTTAGTTGTTTTACTACACATTTTCTTCCTCAGTAGCTCAGTGGTAGAGCGATCGGCTGTTAACCGATTGGTCACAGGTTCAAATCCTGTCTGGGGAGAACAAAATTAAGGTTCACTCAATTAAATGAATATTTGCATGTAATTGTATTTTGATTTATTATTTAAATAAATGCTCATATAGTATATATTTAATAGTACGATAATTCATCAAAAAGACTGGTAAGGGAACAAAAATTTGTCTCGAAAATACCAAATAAAATAAGTAATACAAAAGATAAACAAATGAATAACAAACAAGACTTGTATTTGAAACAAAGAATACAAATATTTCATACAACAAAGTTTTTTAAAATAACACGATCAGATATTCGAATTTTTGCAATTTAACTCACGCTAATTAAATTTTACTTAAATAGGTAATTTGTCTTATGACGCTAGAAAATACTAATAATAAATATCCAAATTCACAAGAAAAGTCGTTAAATACAGTATTAAATATAGATAATACAACCAAACCAAATCCTGAAGCACTTGAACTATTTTTTTTAGATATGGGAGATGACGCACCTCCGTTACAAGTTCCATTTGTACCTCGTAAAGAACAACAGACAAGTAAACTTACATTAAATTTTCGAACATCACCGAAAAAGTTCAAACGTTATAAATCAGCTTCTAAATATAAAAACTATTGTAACACTATTAAAAATACCTACCCAAAGCTCTGGCAGGACTTACGTGGTACATATACAAATTTAGATTCATTAAATTCAGAGGAAAGTCCTATTCCTCAATCAGTTAAATTATCATTATTGAATATTGGTTACACTACCGAAATGGGAGTAATTGCAACTCAATATTTCGGACGTACTTTAGCAAAACCAGTAGGTTATGTCGCATTGAGAACATCTGCGCCAGTAGTATTCTTTTGTACAACTACAATTACAATCGTAGTTAAAATCTATGAATCTATTCGATATCAAATTATTACCCCTTTACTTTCACCTATTTTAGTTCCCTTAATTGGAGATGAATGGGCTCAAGGACGAGCTGCACTAGAGCAATGGTTAGAGAAAGAACGTGGTGTATTAGGTCGTTATCGTGGAAATACTTATATTTCAGCCTTTATAAATCGTTGTCAATATTTTCTTGGATACTTTTATGCTCACCAATTCTATTTTTTTGACCAATTTATTAAGAGTAGTTTTACAATTCGACGTGCAATTCAATCGGGACTTCCACTTAGTATTTTAGGTTTTATTGCTTATAAAAATACTCAATCACCAAAAAAAGTACCAAACCAAGCTATAGTTACAATTGCTAGTAGCTTAAATAGTCATGAATTTGAATACCCCCGTGTTAGTACTCGTCTCCAATTTGGGGATGATTTTGGAGTACTTCCAAAACGTGAACTTTATCGTACAGGAGATGGGTTTTTATTTGGGCGACTTAATTATACTATGCGTAAATTTAGTGGGGGAGAATATGTAAACGCTCCAAAAACACGATTACAAAATATTATTCACCCTCGTGAACTTACCCGTATTAGTCAAGAAGAACCAAGTAGTATTGCAAAACATAATATTGGCTTTTTTGGCGATGATGAGGCCACTCAGAAAGTTTTTGGCGATACGGAGATTCACATTAACTATGATTCCATGCATAAAATGGGACTTTATCAATGGGATCCAGAAGAAGCCGATTCAATTCCATTAATTCAAGATGAAGAAGGTAAACTTACTCATGAATTTGAATTTGGTCCACAACCAGTACATAGCTATCAAAAATTACAAAAAAACGATAATAAAATACTAAAAAATTACGTACGATACCAAAAGCGTCGTACAGCTCGAGAATATCGTGAGACAATTAAAAAAGAGGAAAATAAAAAACCAAACAAACGCAAGGAAATTTTAGATCCTATTATTAAAAAATCCTATGAAAAACTAGATAAAAAAGTTCGAAAATTATATGAAATGTATAGACCTAGTGCGTTAGTAGGAAAAAGTGAAAATAAAACACAAACACTAAAAACATATAATAAGGATAAATTAGTCTTATTAGACTCTCCAACCTATAACTCTTCTTGGGACAAAGACTATTCAACAGTCTATTATCGAAATATTGACATGGATCAAATTATGTTGAATCCAGAAATTAATCCATTGCAATATAAACCAGAACAACGACCACAACGCTTAACATTTTCACCATTTGGAATGGAATCACGCTTTTGCTCTGCATTAGATATCAGTGTGACTCAACCAGAAAATGTAAAACCAACTATTGATAAAAAAACAACAAATCTTTTTCACTATTGCTTCGGAAACATGAGCGATCTTACAGAAGCTTTTGGAGTTATTCCATTTCACGGCGGTAGTGATATGCAATTTTGGTACAAAAAATTCTTAACAGCAGAAACTGATATTAGTGCCAAATACCCATTTCTTCTTCAACCACATGAAGAAGAAAATGAAAATAGAGAGGATGATAGTGATGAGCTATCTAATGAACTTCTAGATGTAGCTGTTGAAGGACAAGGGCTTATTGAACAAAGTTTAACGGCGGAACTTGAAAGAATAGCCTCTAAAGAAATTAAACCTGACCAGCTAATAAATGAGAGTGGTCTTATTGATGAAGACGTGGAAGCCAAAGAAGGAGAGTTTAACGAAAATCAATTTGAAGAAGAGGAAAATAGTTTCATCGACGAAACTGAAGACCTTAATACTAGTCATAATCAAACTTTCGACGATGAGGATGATATTGAGGATTTCAATAGATTTGAATACTTCCAGGATAAAGCGGAAAAAGAAAATCCACACCAAACTCAACCATTATGGTTTGGCCAAGGAAATCTTTTCCTTACGCCATCATATGAAAGTAATCCATGGAATTTAAATGTTTGGCAAACAATGGGGTATATCATTACCTCACATATTATTTTTGCAGGTTTAGTTGAAACATGCTTAAAATTAGAATCTGAGGGAGTACGTTTGCAACTTGTTCAAGCACCAATTGTACACCGTACAATTGAACACATCGCACGAATGCCAGAAGCTGTTCGTATGAGCCAATATGTTGGTGAAACAATTCGCACAGTTTCTGTACGTAAACTTTTATTAGCATTCCAAGCAAAACGTGGGGTTCAATTATATGGACAAGGATTTTTCGGTAATGCTTGGATTACAACAATTAAACCATTACTACCACCAGAAATAGTTCGTTCACTTCGTGACTTGACAGCACCGCTTAATCGCAAGTTTGTATACCGAAACCCAGTTCTTCCTGGCGAGCCATTACCCCCAGAAAAAGGACCAAATAGATCACAAACTTTACCTCACAAATTAGGACTTCCCGACTCACTAACACCTGATATTCAAGGAAGATATTTCCATTTTGATAAGGTAACTAATAAACTAGAAAATTATATTGGTCCAACAATCAGTAATGGAAAACCAATTACACCAACTATTTTAACAAAACGTCAAAAAACAGTTAATCGTTTAGGTGGTGAAAAGATGATTATGAAAGGTCTTAAATTTGGGATACGAGTACAAGATGAAATTAATAATTTCCCATTACTCCCATTAATCACACCTGGACCTTATCGTATGAGCCGTTTACCAAAAGGAATGATTCTCCTTGGTGACTCTGGAAATGGACGTGCTTATTTTGTTCGTACTCTCGCAACAGAGGCAAGACTTCCTTTATTAATTACAGAAAGTAACAGATATCTTCACCCTAAATTTGGGCTTGTTCGATTAAAAACTCTTTTTAAACGTGCACGAGATAAGGCTCCAAGTATCCTTTTCATTAGTGATCTGGACTTTATGACTCGACACCGTGAACGTTACCCAAGTTTTGGTTCAGTTCGAGCAACTACCCACTTACTAATGGCTATGGACGGATTTACTAGTGGAGAGACACATACAGCCTCGCAACGAAATATCTTTGTAATGGGAAGTATGGAAACAACAGCAATGATGGATGATGCATGTCTCCGATCAGGACGTTTTGAATGGGTATTACGTTTTTATTACCCACCAGTAAAGGAACGTCAACAAATGTTAAAAGTACATAGCAGAAATTCTATTGTAAATACAACATTCGGTGTAGATTGGGAATATTATGCAAAAATGACATATGGGTTTAGTTGTTTAGATATTCGTTCCCTTATTAATACATCAGCAATGTATGCTTTAAAAAGTTATTCAACTGCACATACAAGTGATACTATTGCCTATGCATTAGGATGTGTAAATCATATGCATGATTTAAATGGGGCTACTTTTATTGAACCTGTGACACTTGGGTTATTTGAACAAGCAGATTTTGCTCGACGACGTGACCAAGCAACACAATATGCACCATTTTTTACACAAACTGGTCATGTACCAATGTATAAAAAATTAACAAACTTATTCTGTATATTAGCTGAAACGGAAGGAGAAACATTAAAGAAACGTTGGAACAATTCAATTCTTGAACAAAAGAAAATTGTAAACTATAAAGCAGAGTTACCAGTTGGAATTGAAGAAAACCTTATCTGTTTCCTTTGTGAAGGCCTTTTCCTTTATAACACGCAAAAAGCACTTGGGTCATATCCAGCTGTAACTTTTAGTACATATTGTTCGGCAGTATTCGAAAAAACACATGCTTTTGTAAAGACGCATATCTCACGATATGCAATGGAACGTTGCTTAACACCTCAATTATTTATTACAGAATTTGATGTTTGGCGTCATAAATATCCAAACACATGGAAACAAACAGGTCGTCTCAGTGAGACATCAATTTCAACACGTAGTCAAACAACAGCAATGTGGCGTAGTACACGATTTAAAGAGTCTTATTCAATTATTGGAGGACTTACTGAATTAGAACATGAATTCCTTTTTGGGGTTTCCCCAATTGCAAATAAAATTAAAAACCGTATGAGTTTTATTGGAACAAAACGTATTGAATCATATTCTCGTGATTCAGCTGTTTTTGGAACTTTTGAAACAAATAGTGATCTTTCATTTAAATGTCGTAAAGATACAACATCACGTCGTGTAGACCAATTTTCCTCTGAATTACTTGGACGATTCCAAAAACACCGTCGTTCAGATAAAACGAAATTACAAAAAGTTTTATAATAAACTATTAAAACGGTATAAAATTTTTATGAAAACTTCATACCTACGATTTTTCGAAAAAGAGGTTTAGCTTTTTTTTCTAATATTTGACATATTTTTTTGCATTTATTAGGTGCAACGATATAATATAAACGAGTCTCGTGCAGATAGGTTAAATTTTAACTTAATGTACGGGCTTTTACAGAAATGTTGAAGGAGTACCATATGTCAGGTTCTACAGGAGAGCGTCCTTTCGGTGACATCATTACAAGTATCCGTTACTGGGTGATTCACAGCGTTACAATTCCATCTTTATTTATTGCAGGATGGCTTTTTGTAAGTACTGGATTAGCATACGACGTGTTTGGAACACCGCGTCCAAACGAATACTTTACAGACGAACGTCAAACGCTTCCTTTAGTGTCAGATCGCTACGGCGCACTTGCACAAATGGAAGAACTCGTTCCTTAAAGTAATCTTAGATAGGAAAACACAGGAGCCTTCATGTTTCCCTCGAGTCTGTATCCGAGAGATCATTAAGGAACACATGTGCATATCTTATGTACATGTATGTATATTTATTCGACCTGTTACACAGGTATATTTTTATTATGTCGATTAAAACATATCCAATTTTTACATTCCGTTGGCTTGCAGTGCATGCATTAGCTGTTCCAGTGGTATTTTTCCTTGGTTCTATTACAGCAATGCAGTTTATTCAACGTTAAGAGGAGAGTTGTATGACAAATCCAAATCCAAACAAGCAAACTGTTGAGTTAAACCGTACAAGTCTTTACTGGGGTTTACTTCTCATTTTTGTGCTTGCGGTTC